>Ga0207420_1000102_pt1 | contig 186152 bp, 179 predicted proteins | sample ThiBio_inoc_biof_FD_183941 | JGI IMG/M metagenome (GOLD analysis project Ga0207420, IMG submission 183941) | Wastewater bioreactor microbial communities from Cape Town, South Africa - Thiocy_inoc_biof (SPAdes) | ecosystem: Engineered > Bioremediation > Thiocyanate > Unclassified | place: South...
TTCTCCCTCCACCAAAATTTTAATTTGGGTATATAGATTTGTATGTGGAACGGACTTGTTTGGATATAAAACAAGCAAATTTGGAAGCATGTACATCCTCTTGCGGGTGTAGCTCAATGGTAGAGCCCCAGCCTTCCAAGCTGGTTGTGAGAGTTCGATTCTCTTCACCCGCTCCATCAAACATTGGGGATTCGCCAAGCGGTAAGGCAACGGACTTTGACTCCGTCATTCACAGGTTCAAATCCTGTATCCCCAGCCAATTTTATCGTGATCCATTAGCTCAGTCGGTAGAGCACCTGACTTTTAATCAGGGTGTCCCGCGTTCGAGTCGCGGATGGATCACCATTTTACAAGGGTCCATTAGCTTAGTTGGTAGAGCACCTGACTCTTAATCAGGGGGTCCAGAGTTCGAGTCTCTGATGGACCACCAGCTAGATGTTTTTTAAGGAGAGGTACCGAAGCGGTCATAACGGGGCGGTCTTGAAAACCGTTAGGGTGCAAGCCCACGTGGGTTCGAATCCCACCCTCTCCGCCATAAAATATTGGAGAAGTACTCAAGTGGCTGAAGAGGCTCCCCTGCTAAGGGAGTAGGTCTCGACAAGGGGCGCGAGGGTTCAAATCCCTCCTTCTCCGCCAATTTATTATGGAACATTATGCAAGAGCAATCTTGCTAGGATGCTCAAAGGGCCATTAGCTCAGTTGGTTAGAGCATCCGGCTCATAACCGGATGGTCCGGGGTTCGAGTCCCTGATGGCCCACCAATAATTCTATAGGGGTGTAGCTCAGCTGGTAGAGCAGCGGTCTCCAAAACCGCGTGTCGTGGGTTCGAAGCCTGTCACCCCTGCCATTCAATTTTATAGTATTTTCGGGGTGTAGCGCAGTTTGGTAGCGCATCTGGTTTGGGACCAGAGGGCCGCGGGTTCAAATCCTGCCACCCCGACCATTTTTCCAATAATTGTGGGCGTATAGCTCAGCTGGTTAGAGCGCACGCCTGATAAGCGTGAGGTCGGTGGTTCGAGTCCACTTATGCCCACCACAATTATGCCCAGATAGCTCAGTCGGTAGAGCAGGGGACTGAAAATCCCCGTGTCGGTGGTTCGATTCCGCCTCTGGGCACCATTAACAAACTCAGGTTTGTATTTTTTTTTACAAAAAAACTAGTTAAGTTAAACTTAACTAGTTTTATTTTTTCTTAAAAAGGCTATATGACACTAATTTTATTAAATCATGATAATAGTGATTTATAGCAATTAAACAAACAAACAAACAATCAAATAATCAAATAAACAAATAAACAAGATTATATTTATATGGTATCAATCACTGCCGGAATAAAAAAGAGTTCTATTATTTTCAAAAGTGAATAGTGGACATTTTCTATTAGGAGCTCATCATTATATACAAGTAATAATGAATGCTTTTCTTCATCAGTGCATGAAGTAAATGGCTTACTTAATAAAATATCTGAGTCAAAAAAACCAAAGGTATTTCCTCTTGAATCAACAAATTGATTGTAATACAACTTACATAAGATATCGTTATTTGAATAATTTATAAAATAGCAAGGTTCATCTAATATTATGTCTAACATTGAAACCTTACTATTGAGTGTAATTCCAATTTCAACATAGGATTTTTTAAGTTTTACTGAATTGATATAGGCTTTTGTAGTAAAGATATTAAACTTAAAAGGCGCGACATTATGAATTCTATGAGTGATTTTTAGTAGAGGTACCATATTTATGATATCCTCATAGTTGTGTAATAGAATGCTGTGTCTCATTCTTTCTGATTTCGTTTCCAAATACGCTTGGTAAAGTAAAATGCTATCTTTACCTGATATAGTATCCTCTCTTTGAATACCAACTATTTTTTCAACTGATTTAAGTTTAGAATTTGGTAGATCAAGAATTGATTGATATTGTTTTGCAATTCGATATAGATCAATATTTGCAGATTTGTTTAGCGTAAAAGACAAATTGTAATGTATGAGTCGAGCATTAATAAAAGGGAAGTCAAATGAGTTACCATTAAAACTGATAAAGTAATCGACATCTTGCGCCTGTACATAATTGATTAAATAGATAAGCAATTCTTTTTCAGATAGATAATCCTCATTGAAAAGCTGAATGACTTCTCCTTTTAAGTTATTCTTTTTAAACAGAACCAAACCGATAAGTATAATTTTATTCTTATGCGATAGACCGTCGGTTTCTATATCAATAAAGAGAAGATTAGCATTTTTAAGTGTTGGATGACCATCCCATGTAATTGGGTATTTTAATTCTTCCATAAAGTTCTCCATTCTATATTCCATTTTAAGTGTATATGTTTTTACTCTTGGGGTCAATATGTGAATCCTATCTTGCATTTTGTTGTATTATTGTAATTACACTAGCTTTACATATGAATTTATGTTAATATATATTCGGTGTACTATCTTATTGTAAGTGAGGAATTAAATGGTTACTTTAGATACATTTAAACGGGGAATATCCAATGGGTTTAAGACCTTATGGCTTTTATCAAAAATATTAGTACCCGTATATCTGGTTATTACAATTATTAGATTAACACCAATTATTGATTGGATAGCCTTCATATTTAAACCGATTATGTTTGCATTTGGTTTGCCAGGGGAAGCAGCTATAGTTCTCGTATTGGGGAATACTTTAAATCTGTATGCAGCTTTAGGAGCTATTGCTTCTTTATCATTGACTGCAAAGCAAATAACGATATTGGCGATTATGCTTGGTTTTTCACATTCGTTAATTGTTGAAACAGCAGTTTTGAGAAAACTCAACGTTAAACCATGGCAAGCGATTTCTTTTAGAGTTAGCCTAGGGATTATTAGTGGCATCGTCATGAATTTACTTCTCTAGCACAAGGTGGTGTAACGATGACATTTTTAAAGGATTTTTATACTTTAGGAATATTGGGTAGTCTAGAATCTATATGGGGGATTGCTAAAATTGTTATTCCTTTGATGCTTTTTATGGAAATTGCAAAGGATATAAAGCTTCTAGATTGGATCGGTAAATTGTTTAAGCCGATTACAAAGCTTATTAAAGCGGATGAGCATTCTGCATTTCCATTAACTGTAGGATTTATCTTTGGCATTTCTTACGGGGCAGGTGTACTTATCAAAACATCTGAGGATGGAGAAATTAGTAAGACAAGCTTATTTATTATTTCAGTATTTCTTGCAGCTTGTCATGCAATTGTTGAAGACACATTATTGTTCGTAGCAGTGGGAGCAAATGGATTTATTGTTGTTCTCGTTCGTGTACTTGTTGCTTTTCTATCAGCGATGATAATATCTAGGTTTATTATTAAAGAAAGTTAAATCTGGGGGGAAATATGAGAGAGATTGCAATTAATGAACTAAAAGTGGGGGAGTGTCTTTCAAAGGACATTTACAATGACTTAGGCAACATTATTTTGGCTCAAGGAACTGAACTTAATTCTAGACATTTGGAGTATTTTAGGAACCATGGAATTGAGTATGTTTATATTGATGATAGTTTTAATGATGAAAGAACAATAGTAAGTGCAAGAATATATGCTGATGACAAATATAGAGATTTAAATACGAATTATGGAGTTGTACTTCATCGTTTTAAAATGATGTACAGTCAAGTTCAAAATAAAGATTTTAACTTTGATATGAAAACACTTGAGGAAGAAATTAAACCTCTTGTAGATGCCTTAATTTCTGATAATGACATTTTAGGTAGTATGCGATTGTTATCCTTTAAGGAAAGCTATCATTATACACATGCTGTAAATGTTTCGATGATGGGAGCAATGTTAGGCAAATGGTTGGGATTAGATAAGAAAACAATATACACCATAGCATTGGCGGGGCTGTTACATGATATAGGTAAATCTCAAGTTCCTGAGGAAATACTAAGCAAACGAGAGAGATTATCTCTTTCAGAGTTGAATATGGTAAGATCACATGCTAGACTTGGCTATGATATGTTAAAGGATTCTACTACAATTCCACGTGATGTTTTAGCAGCTATTCTATTTCATCATGAAAGAAGTGATGGCAGTGGTTATCCAAGTGGATTAAAAGAAGATCAAACACCTTATATTGCGCGAATTATTGGTGTTGTTGATGTATTTGATGCGATTACATCCGATCGGATTTATAAGAAAGGTGTGTCATCTTTTAAAGCATTTAACATAATCAAAGATGAAAGCTTTAGGGGGCTTGATCCAACCATATCAGATGTATTTATGTCAAATATTGCATCTTATTTCATCAATAATAAAGTTAGATTAACCGACGGCAGAATTGGCGAGATTGTTTATGTAAATAAGTTTGCTTTAAATCGGCCTTTAGTAAAAACAAAGGACACATTTGTTGATTTAGCTTCTGATTATTCAATTGATATTGAAGAGGTTATAATGCAACATCATTAATAAATGATTATCAAAAAGCCCCTCATTTAATAAATGAAGGGGCTTTGTTTTTAAGACAAATGTACATGATTTATGGAGTGGAGAAAGTTAACAAGCTTATTTATAGACACCTGCTTCAAAGATATCTTTTACTTCCCCATAGTTGGTTGTTTTTCCTAAAGCAAGCATTAATTTTATTCTAGATTTTTGTCCGTTTAAATTACCACCAAATATTGCGCCTAAGTCTCTAAGGTTTTTACCACCACCTGGATAGCCGTAACTATCGAGTACACGACCCATCGGACATCTTGAAACAATAACGACCGGTAAATTGTGTTTAATAGCGTTATCGATACCTGCAACCATTTCAGGTGGAACATTGCCACGTCCCATTGCTTCGATTACAAACCCTTTTGTTCCATTTGCGATAGCGTAGTTCATAATGGTAGAATCACATCCAACACAGGCTTTTATAAGCATGATATTCGACTCATAATGATTGGTTTCAATATGGTCATGCTTTATAATATTTCGATAGAAGATGACTTCATCATTATCGACGATACCCAGTGGACCAAATTCAAGTGATTTAAAAGTATCCAATGATAAGGTATGTGTTTTAGTCGTTTCTCGTGCTGAATTTACTTCGTTATTCATAACGATTAAAACACCTTTGTTAATGGACTCATCAGAAACTGCTGTACATATAGCAGAGGATAAATTACTTGGCCCATCATAGCCAAGCTCAGAACTATTTCGCATTGCAGCAACGAAGATAATCGGCTTGCTACTATTAATATTTAAGTCGAGAAAATAAGCGGTCTCTTCTAAAGAATCTGTACCATGTGTAATGACAACGCCATCTATTTCTGAACGTTGAATGGTTTCCTTAACCAGTGTTGCAAGCTCCCAAATATGTGTCGGCGTCATATGTGGGCCAGGATAACTACCAAAGGTAATTATTTCAATATCAGCAATTCTATCGATATTAGTAACCATAGACATAATTTCTTCGCTTGATAGCGCTGGGATTGCAGCAGCAAGTCTTTCGTCAACCTTCATAGATATCGTTCCACCAGTGAAAATAACAGCAACGCGTTTTTTCATCAAAACCTCCGAATAAATATTTAATTTTTATAAAAAATTTTTATTTAATCCAAAATTATTATATAATATTGTGATGGAGAATTAAAGGACTATAACAGAAATGTAAAGGAGTTAACCGTGTCTATATATTTAGATCATGCATCAACGACACCATTATCAAACGAGGTTAAAAAAATAATACTTGAGTCATTAGAGCATTATGGGAACCCATCATCGCTTCACGGTTTAGGTCTTGCGTCAGAACGAAAGATAAAGCAAGTTAAGAAGCGACTGTCCGAAATTATTAATGGAAATGAAAACAACATTATTTTTACCTCTGGTGGTACTGAAGCCAATAATTTAGCTATACTTGGAATGGCAAGAAAACGTAAAACTGGTAAAATAATTACATCGGTCATTGAACATCCCTCTGTTTTAGCAAGTGTAGAGCAGCTTGGAAAAGAAGGCTATGAGATCAGAATTTTAGAGGTTAATGATAAAGGCATCATAAATCTGGAGCAATTGGCATCCGAATTGACGACAGATACTTTACTTGTAAGTATTATGATGATAAATAATGAAATTGGTTCAGTACAGCCTATAAAAGCGATTTCTGAAATCATTAGAAACTTTAACGATCAAAATGGTGTTAAAATAAAGTTTCATGTCGATGCGGTTCAGGCGTTTGGGAAAATACAAATTGATGTAAAGCAATTGGGAATTGATGCATTGAGTATAAGTTCGCATAAAATAAATGGCTTAAAGGGCTGTGGTGCTCTCTATTTGGCGTCACAGAATCAGATTAAGCCACTTGTTTATGGTGGTCAGCAGGAGTTTTCTATTCGCCCTGGAACAGAAAACCTATTGGGTATAATCGCTTTTGGTGAAGCAATGCAAAATGCCCAAGCAAATTTGATGGAAAATTATACGTATGTTTCAGAGCTTAAAAATAGATTTATTGAGATAATTGCCGCTGATGAAAACATAATAATTAATTCGCCTAATGATTTTCCATACATCCTAAATATAAGCGTATTAGGCGTTAAGGGAGAGGTTTTACTACATTCACTAGAGATGAAATCAGTCTATGTTTCGACTGGTGCGGCATGCTCTTCAAAAAAGAAAAATCAATCTCATGTACTTGAAGCACTAAAATTGAATGAAAACAGCTTAGAGAGTGCCATCAGAGTTAGCTTTGGAAAAGAAAACCGTATTGAAGATATTGAAACTGCTGCGAAGTGGTTATTAGAAATTTCTAGTTCACTAAGAACGATAATGAAAATGAAAAAGCGATAAGCTTAAATAGAAAGGTAATTTGCTATGAAAGAGATGCTGTTAGTTAGATATGGTGAAATTGCATTAAAGGGAAAAAACATTAGAACCTTCGAGAGAAAATTGATTAGTAATATAAAAAAAGCAATCTCGGATATACCTGATACCATTATTCATGATCAGAGGGGCAGGGTCGTTATTGAACATGAGCTTCAAGATCAAGAGGCGCTTATTAAAGCGGTTACTAAGGTGTTTGGCATTGTATCCGTTAGCCCAGCAACAAGACTAGACCGTGATATTGAAACGATAAAGGAAGGCTGTCTAGCTTTGCTGAAAAAAATGATTGATGAGAATGAGGTTAAATCCTTTAAGGTAGAAGCAAGAAGAGCGGATAAGCATTATCCTCTTAATTCACCTGAAATAAACCAGACCGTAGGTGGCTATTTATTCAAGAATTTACAACCTATTCGTGTTGATGTCAATCATCCAGAGGTAGTCATTCATATTGAAATTAGAGATTATGCATATGTATTTATAAGGAAAATACCAGGCCTAGGTGGTATGCCATATGGTAGTGCTGGCAAGGGTATGCTACTCTTATCTGGTGGAATAGATAGTCCTGTTGCTGGTTATTTGATGGCTAGAAGAGGACTGGAGCTCGAGGCAGTTCATTTTCACTCATTCCCTTTTACCAGTGAAAGAGCAATGGAAAAAGTCATTGATTTGGCTAAGCGTTTAACCTATTATACAGAGAATTTACGTATTCATAGTATCAATATACTAGAAATACAAAAAGCGATCAACGAACATTGTCCATCTGAAGAAAGTACGATATTGGCTAGAAGCTTCATGATGAAAATAGCTGAGAGACTTTCCGAAACTTCAAGATGCAAGGCATTGATTACAGGTGAAAACCTTGGTCAAGTGGCAAGTCAAACCATAGAGGGTCTCACAGTTACTAATAGTATGGTTGAAATACCTGTATTTAGACCTCTTATAGCTTATGATAAAAACGATATAATCGATGTGGCAAAGAAAATTGATACATTTGAAACAAGTATTTTACCCTTTGAGGATTGCTGTACAATATTTCTTCCTGACCGAGTTGTTACAAAGCCAAGATTAGAGAAAATTGAAGCATCCTTGTCAAATCTAGACATTGATGCATTAATCGATGAGGCAATTAAGCAGAAGGAAGCAATAATCGTAGTAAAGGGAGAAATCACTTCGAGATTCTTTCCCAATTTAAATGTATGATATTAATATAGAGTTTAATTTCATAAGCATGTTTATATTAATTGAGACATATTTGAATAGAAAAATTAAGAATAGAACAATTTATGAATAGAACAACTTAAGAATATAATGATTATAGAATTGTATCCTTTGTGAATTGTATCATTAATAAACTGAATCATTAAATAATAAAAAACTCGTAGGTCACATTGACCTACGAGTTTTAGTTTTATATACATTTTGCATCTAATACATAGCTTATACCCTATGAGAGTATGATTTACATACAGAATCAAAGAGTGAATTACTATACCTATTAATTTATGGTGCAATATTCATTGCATCAAGCTCTTCAGTGGAGTAATTTGGAATATCACTAATACTTTCAGCGGTAATGATATCACCACTTGACAGAGTAACTGAACCATCAAGATTGATTTTAGATCCAACAGATAAAACAAGTGTTGAACCATCCGAAAGCAGAATTGGATAAGGTCTTTGTACAAATAGGGTGCCATCAACTAGTCGAACAGTAGGTTTTACACCTGTATACGATTCGGTTGTAGGCTCTTCCGTTGTCTGTGCCTCAGTATGAATGTCACATTCTTCTGTTGGCAAGTCGTACTGACTGTCCTTGAGTAATATTGGATTGCCTCTAGAGTCTAAATTTTCCTCAGGATTATAAGGAACTGGTCGTTTTACAAATAATCGACTTTCGACTAGTGTCGTTGGACAGTTAGCTGTGGCTAATTTACCACTTTCAGTACAGATATCTGCCATAACATGAACATCATCAACTTCTGTAGGCTCTGTGCCTCTTAAAAAGATTTCTGAACGAACGGTTCCTCTTGGATCTAATGCTGAAAGCTCACTTGGTAATTTTCCTGAGATGATGTCAATAGTCGCAGTAACAATACCTGATGGTACTTCAAATTGCTTTGGTTCTAGATCGGCATGAACCTCAGACATTACTGTTTTCCAAAACTGAGCCGCAATTCTCGAGCCCTGATCCAATGGAATGTTAACGTCATTACCAAACCAGACACCACCGACGTAATAAGGTGTGTATCCAATAAACCATGCGTCAATGTTACTTGAAGTCGTTCCTGTTTTACCAGCAACAGATATGATATCGTTATTCGCAGATAATTTTGCAGGGGTTGCAACGCCTGCTTCTACAGATGTTTTCATCATATCTTGTACAATATAGGCAACATTTTCATCTACGACATAGGTTTGTTTACTTTCATTTTGTAAAAGGATTTCACCCTTGCTGTTCTTAACGGTTTTATAGGTGATAACGTCATTCAAAACGCCTTTATTGGCGATTGCACCGTAAGCATTTGTTAAGTCTAAAGGTGTAACGCCCTTAGTCATACCGCCAAGTGCAACTGCTGCAATATTAGCATCGCTTGTACTACCAGAGGTAACCAAGGTAGAAATACCGAATTTTTGCAAATACTCAAGTGAGGTGTCAACACCTAAATCCTGAGCAATTAAGGCCGCAGTTACGTTGATTGACCATTGAACGGATTCCCTTAAGGTTACAAGCCCCCAATGCTTATAGTACTGACTGTAAGCTTCATACCAGTTAAGTGGCCATCTAACACTTGGATCCCCCAGTAAATAAACTGGTCGATCATCGGTTACAGTAGCAGCTGTATAACGGCCTGAGTCTATCGCCGGTGTGAATACAGAAAGTGGCTTGATGGACGAGCCTGGCTGTCTTGGATTAATCGCACGATTGAATACGCGCTGACCAGTAATATTTCTACCGCCTACTAATGCTTTAAGCTCTCCAGTATGGTAGTCGATGATAACCATAGCGGATTGCGGCTGAATAACACCTTTATCAGCTATTACGTAATTGCCTTTAGAAACGAGTAGATTTTGGTTGGCGTCAATCGTAAAGAAATCAGGTTGATCCACTAAAAATGATTTGTCAATTACGACGTTGTTGTCGGCATCAAAACTTTTATATTCATTTGGCACCAAAACATCTTTGCCTTCAAACGTATAAAGCTCGGTAACGTTGTATTTACCACTTGCTAAACTCTCATTATCAGCTTCGTTATCTCCATAAGTGAAAGTTTCTTTAACTACCAATTGAATGCTTACAAGCTGATCGTCTTGGTAGTGCGGATAGAAATACATTCTTTTATTTTTTAATAGTACCAAATTACCATTTTCATCAAATTGATAGTCTGAAGATGGAATGATAAAATTATCACTGCTATCGATTAGGTTGGATTGCTTATAAATGATTAGTCGTTTGCTTTCTTCAGAAATAATATTGCCTTGATTATCGAGTAAAACCGTTACTTTAGGGAAATCCTCGCTATTAATTAAATAACCAAGATCGTAAAGTGCTTGCTTAAGTAGAATGACTTCGTCACTGTTTACACCTTTTTTATAAGCATCAAGTGTGAAGACGCTGGTATCCATTCCCGATAATTCTTTAATTTTTGCTAAAGTATTTGGGCCAGCAGCACCATCTACAGATAAACCATTATCCTTTTGGAATGCCTTAACTGCAACTGAAGTTGATTCACCGTAGTAAGCTGTAAAATTATCTATCGCATAGTGGCTTTCTAAGGTCTTTTGCATATCAAAATCGATCGTAGATTCGATGGTTAAGCCACCTGTATAAAGTAAGTTCGTCGCTTCCTCTTTTGTATAACCATATTTTTCAATAAGATCCTCGGTGACTTCATCTTTAACCATATCAGCAAAGAATGAGGTGATTTCATCTTGTGAAGTTTTACCAGGATGAATCATGGTTTTTAAATCCACGGTTTTAGCGTATTCATATTCAGCATCAGTAATCTTATTGTTTTCATGCATTAAATAGATTGAAGTTAAATAGCGATCCTCACATTTTGGGTTGTAAATAAGTGTATAAAGCGGATCGGAATCATCAATGACATAATCATCTGCAGTTACATCTACCTTTTCAACCGTTAACATAGGTGGATAAATCGATGGCGACTTAACTATACCGGCAAGTAATGCAGCTTCAATGTAATTGACATCTGAGGCACTCTTAGAAAAATAAGCCTGCGATGCGGCTTCTACACCGTTTGCACTAGAGCCTAAATACACTAGATTGAGATACCCTTCAATTATTTGTTCCTTTGTAAGATATTTTTCAAGCTCTAAAGCATAATAGGCTTCTTTCACTTTTCGATCGATATCTCTTTTACTTCTCATTTCATATAGGTAAATATTTCTTGCAAGCTGTTGTGTGATCGTACTTGTACCCCCCAAACGCTTACCGGTTAGAACTGTATCTTTAACCGCTCCGAATAGTCGTACGAAGTTAAAGCCATTGTGTTCAAAGAAGGTTTTATCCTCTACTGCGACAAAGGCATTTATTAGATCCTTGCTCATATCGTTATATTTTATAACTGTTCTTAAACCTTGATTTTGGATATGCTCCAGAATTCTACCTTCACTGTCAACAATAACTGAGTTTTCTGTAAGTGAATTGGTGATCTTATCTGGATCAATAGGTTCGATGTCCTTTAACACAGAAGTGATATAAAGATAAACACCTGCAGCGCCAATAACACCGACGACAATCATGACGATCAATGCAATTTTTAAAACATTTATCAATGAGCTCTTCTTCTTTTTACCTTTTGGGTTGCTAGATTTTCCTGGATGTTGTTGGGATTGACCAGGGACTACTTTCTTTGTGCTTTCCATTAAAACCTCCTGATGCTACGATTGCGCAGTGCGCAAAAGCCTACAAAGTATTATAACATATTTGAAGTTTGACGACCTAATTTTTAGAAACATATAATTTAATTTTAATATTCTCTAATTGAGATTTTATTAGGCGAGTATTACCAATTACTTATACTTTGTAGTATAATTGGGATATCTTATAGAAATGAGAGTGAAGTCATATGGAAAATGAAATTCTTAAGCAGCGGGCTGTATTAGTTGGCATGTTTCAAGGTCTTAAAGATGAGTTTAGTATAGAAGAATCAATGAATGAATTAGCTGAGCTAACACTCGCCGCAAATGCAGAGGTAGCTGATATTATCATTCAAAATAAAGCGAAGATTGAAGTTGCGACATATATTGGAACTGGAAAGGTAGAAGAGGTCAGAATTGCAGTTGAGGATACACAAGCTAACCTTGTCATTTTTAACGATGAGCTATCTGGCTCACAAATTAGGAATTTAGAGGCATTGATCGGGGTAACCATAATTGATAGGACGGCTTTAATTTTAGATATTTTCGCAATTAGAGCGCAATCAAAAATTGCAAAACTTCAGGTGGAGTTGGCACAGTTAAAGTACAGATTACCTAGGCTAATTGGGATGAATGGCAATTTGTCTAGGACTGGCGGGGGTATTGGCACCAGAGGCCCAGGTGAACAAAAACTCGAACTTGACCGACGAAAAATTCAAGATCGAATTGATGAAATTAGGCGTCAAATTGGGGAAGCTGAAAAGAACCGAGTTGTACAAAGACAGCAACGTGAAAAGAACGAAGTTCCTATCGTAGCGCTCGTTGGATATACCAATTCTGGAAAATCATCAATGATGAATAAATTAATTGCACTATCAGATGAAGATGATACTGAAAGACACGTCTTTGAAAAGGATATGCTGTTTGCGACACTCGATACTTATTCAAGAAGAATTATACTAGATGATAAAAAAACTTTTATACTAACAGATACAGTCGGATTTGTATCAAAGCTACCGCATACACTGGTAAGTGCTTTTAAGGCGACTCTTGAAGAAGCTTTAAACGCAGATTTACTTTTACAAGTTGTCGATTATTCAAATGAATTCTATCCAATGCAGATGAAGGTAACTGAACAGGTTCTGAAGGAGCTAAAAGCGGATCATATACCTATGGTGACCTTGTATAATAAAATCGATAAGGTGACACATATGATGACGCCTGGTCAAGATGAAATTATGGTATCTGCAAAGACAGGTGAAAACATAGAGGTATTGATTAAAGAGGTAAAGCATAGATTATTTAGCGATCATAGGGAAGCGATTTTTCTTATTCCTTATAATGAGGGGACCATCTCTTCTTATCTTTGTGAAACCTATAAAGTAAATGAAATGCAGTATGAAGAAAATGGTACTTTGATAAAGGCAAGCGTATCAATTGCAGATTATAATAGATATGAATCATACATGATTAAGGAGTAAGTTGAGTAATGGCTGAAAATGTGGGTGATAATAGCAACTATTATTTGACAATCTTACACAGCTCGCACGATGAGGTTAGCATTAATAAGTCTCGCTTTATCGGCTATGCGACACCTATAAAAACTGAAGAAGAGGCTCAGCTTTTCATAGAAAGTGTAAGAAAAAAGCATTGGGATGCAACGCACAATGTTCCAGTTTATGTGCTTGGAAAGAACTACCAAGTTCAAAGGTATAGTGACGATGGTGAGCCTTCTGGTACAGCGGGTGTCCCGATTTTAGAAATGCTTAAAAAAGAAGGGATCACAGATCTATGTATTGTGATTACAAGATATTTTGGAGGAATCAAGCTGGGAACAGGGGGCTTAGTCAGAGCATATACTGAAACTGCCAAAATGGCGATTGAAGCTTGTAATGTAGTAAAGCGTCAATTGATGCATCTATTATCTGTAACCTATGATTATACCTCTCATGGTAAAATTCAGAATTTGCTTATAGGTCTTGAGCATGTGATTGTTAAAGAAACTTTGTTTACAGATAGGGTTAATATCAAGCTGTATTGTCTTCCCAGTGAAAAAGATAATTTGATAGATACATTAATTGAAAATACCAATGGACAGGCTGTAATAACAGCTGAGGAAGATGAAACTCTAACCGTACTGAATGGCATGAATGGTACGGTTGTTAACGACCCTAGTTTTAAGCTTGTCGTATAGTGGTATATATAAAACGATTCAATCGTTTACTAATTGTAAAGGAGAGTAGCTATGGATGCTTTAATTAAATCAATGTTAGATCAAAAAAAATGGGCAGTCGTTGGTGCAACCGCAAACCAAGGTAAGTTTGGATATAAAATTTATCAAAAATTAAAAAGGTTTGGCTATGAGGTTTATGCTGTTAACCCAATGTACGCTGAGATTGAAGGCGATAAATGTTACCCTAGTTTAGCGGATTTACCGGTTAAAGTGGATTGTGTCGATGTTGTGGTTAATCCTGAAAAGGCTTCAGAAGCACTTAAAGAGGTCATGGAGCTAGGGATTAAAAATATCTGGTTTCAACCAGGTACATTTACACCTGAAATAGTTGAGGCGTCTGAGGTGGCAGGAATCAATACCGTCTATTTGAATTGTGTGTTAGTAGAACTTGACAATCTTTGATGAAAGTAGTAGTTTTATATCTAAATATATCCAAAATGAGGAAGGAAAAAAATGGCGAAAACGATTGAAGAAAAAATTGAACTAATAGTAGACTGGATACGTGAGCAAGTTCACAATTCAGGAACTTCAGGGGTGCTGGTAGGTTTGTCTGGCGGAATTGACTCATCAGTAGTTGCTGGATTGATTAAAAAAGCATTTCCAGAAAATTCACTAGGTGTTATCCTACCTTGTAAAAGCAATCCAAAGGATGCGCAGGATGCGATTGCGTTGGCTGAAGCATTAGGCATTGATTATGTGACTGTGGATTTAACCGAAGAGCATGATTTGCTTATAGGTAAAATTCAAAGACGTTTAGAAGGAAAAGAGGTAAAGTTTGAAAGACTCGCAGACGCTAATTTACGTGCGAGACTACGCATGACGACCCTATATGGAATTGCAAACTCATTGGGTTATTTAGTAGCAGGTACTGACAATGCTGCTGAAATTCTTACAGGGTATTTTACTAAGTACGGCGATGGAGGTGTGGATATTATTCCAATTGGCAACCTACTTAAGAGAGAAGTATTTAATTGGGCTGCACATTTAGGCGTACCGCAGCAAATAATTGATCGTCCACCTTCTGCTGGCCTATGGGAAGGACAAACCGATGAAAATGAAATGGGAACGACCTATGATATGATTGATGATTATATTATGGGAATTGAAATTCCTGAATCAGATAAAGAAATTATTGAAAATATGCATGCAAGAACAGCTCATAAGCGCGTAATGCCTCCAGCACCACCAAAATTCTAGCGAAGCGGTTTGAATTATGCTATAATATTTTTGCATCAAATCCGAATCGAAAAGAATGGAGAGATATCGTGGGTAGAATAGGTACGATTATCAATCGTAAAGGCAAGCAAGATGCTAAGAAAGCAAAAGAGTTCACAAAGCTAGGACGCTATATCATGGTAGCTGCTAGAGAAGGCGGCGGAGATCCTACTTATAATGCAGCACTTATGAGTGCGATTGAAAAAGCAAAGGCAGCAAATATGCCAAATGACAATATAGACAGAGCAATCAAAAAAGGAGCCGGTGAATCAGATGGTGCAATCTATACAGAGTTAACCTACGAGGGTTATGGACCTGGTGGCGTTGCTGTTTTAGTTGAATGTTTGACAGACAATACTAACCGAACTGCTGCTGATGTTAGAAGTTACTTTGTTAAGGGTAAGGGCAACCTAGGCGTAAATGGCTCTGTTAGCTTTATGTTTGACAGAAAAGGTGTACTAGTTGTAGATAAAAAGGATTCTATAAGTGATGAAGCTATTGAAGAATCAGTAATCGAAGCAGGTGCAGAGGATTTTAGTATTGAAGATGATCACTATGAAATTTTTACTGATATATCTGATTTTGCAGAGGTTAGAGATGCTCTGTCAGCGAAAGGCTATACCTTTAGCATGGCTGAGCTACGTTATTTACCTCAAACAATGTCAAAGCTTTCAAATGAAGAAGATGCTAAGTACATGCAAAAGCTCATCGACTTGTTAGAAGACAATGACGATGTACAAAACGTTTATCACAATTGGGAAGAATAATTTAAAAGCATCTACATTCGTGTAGATGCTTTTTTAGTAAGTAAGGATGATGATAATGAAAATACCTAAATACATGACTAAGTTTAAATGTATTGGAACGCCATGTGAAGATAACTGCTGTGTGGGCTGGGATGTAGACATTGATGAAAAAACCTTTAAAAAATACGTACAAATAGGCGATAAGCAATTAAAGCGCGATGTTAACAAATATGTATCGATCAATCCATACAGCTATGATCCAAATGTTGATTTCGCCTTCATTTCATTAAACGAACAAAGGCGTTGTCAATTTTTAAACTCAGAAAACCTATGTCTCTTTCATAAGATTGTTGGTGAAGCTTATCTATCAAATGTATGTGCTACCTTTCCGAGAATCTATAACAGAGTTGATAAAAGCCTTGAATTATCCGCAACTGCCTCTTGTCCTGAGGTTGTAAAATTACTTGATGACGAGGATGCCATGTCCTTTGTTCAGATTTCTGATGAGGCGCCAAGGCTAATGTCCTATGATCTTTCGCAAGGGGATAAGAGATACAGAGGTCTACTACCTTCAAAGTTACTTTTTCTAAGGAATTTATTGGTAAAGACCATAATGGATCGTTCCTACCCTCTAGAGGATCGGATTTATATGATTTCGATATTCGTTATGAAGGCTTTTGATATGGAGAAAAAAAATAAACTGGATCAACTGGAAATCGTCCTTGAGAGAGAAGTCCTTGGTTTCAAAGAGCTGTATGAAGAAAACGAGTGTGTCATTGGAAACCCCTTTGATTTAGGCGTATTTGTCGAGTTGACTGAGAGCATCGTTGAGCTTTTGCTACCAAGCACTTCTGATCGCTATAATGAATTGGTTTCTATTGCAGAAGCCGCAGTCAATGAACGTGAGATTACCCCGGAAGCATTTACATTAGAAATTGCCAAGGAAGACACCTTATTAACTAACTACTATGGCAACCAGATATACCGCACGTTATTTCCCTTTACAGAGGGCACCCACGTTGAGGATGCTTTGAAGCTTTTCTTAGTGAGATATGCCATATTGAAGAGACACATGATAGGATTAAGTGCTGATGGGAAAATGACAAAGGATAATTTGAGTAAGTACCTGCAAAGCTTCTCTAAAGTATTTGAACATCATAAGCACTTTGAGGTTGATGTACTAGAGTTATTGAAAATGAATAAAATAAATTCAAAATCGTTATTAAAGGGAGTCATCGGAATAATCGAATAACAATTGAATGTAAACTAGTTCAGATAAAATATATATAGAATCATTAGTGAATCTACTAATTTTTGGGTATAGGATAACCAGTTATTCAAATGAATGAGCAGTTGTATGTATAACCTAAAATTTTGGAGGCAGATATGAGGATTTTAATCGTTGAGGACAGTAAGATTAATCAGTTCATTGCTAGAGATACACTAGTAAAGTTTGATATTGACTGCGATATAGAATACGCCCAAGATGGTGAAGAAGCACTCAATTTCATTTTTCAGGATCAGATTGATTTGGTTCTACTAGATATTATCATGCCGAAGCTATCTGGTCTTCAGGTGTTAGAATATTTACATGTAAGTGAAATAAAATATATGCCTAAAATTATTATGCTTACCACGATTAATGATTCAAAAACACTTAAGGCGTGCTTTGATCTAGGGGCTTCAGATTATATAAAAAAACCATTTGAAGAAATGGATTTTATATCTAGAATCAATTCCACACTGCGAGAAATTGCAAACGAGAAAAAGCTGAAACAAACCGCTGAGCTTTTAGAAAACCAAAATGCTGAGCTTAAGAAAGTCAATGACAGCTTAAAGGAAGCACAGTATCATTTGGTACAAAAAGAGAAATTGGTTGCTATAGGTGAATTGGCGGCAGGCATAGCACATGAAATCAATAACCCATTAGCGTTTGTTATTAGCAATTATACTAATATTAGACAATATGTGGATAGCTTTGAGAATTATATTAAGGATATGATTTTTAAGCTAGACAGAGAGGATGCAACACTTGAAAGCATTCGAACGGACAATCATTTTTACTGGAATAAATACGATATGGATTTTGTCTTTGATGATTTTCCAGAACTAATTAATGATTCTCAAAAGGGCTTAGATCGCGTCGCCAAAATAGTTAGCAGTATGCGTAACTTCGCAAGGATATCAGATGAGAATTATTTTGAGTACGTTGATCCTAATGAGTTGATAGAAGAGGTACTTATAGTCGTCAACAATGAAGTTAAATATGTTGCAACTGTTGAAAAAACCTTAGCTCCTTGTCCACCTGTCTTCTGTAACAAGGGACAAATTGAACAAGTTTTGGTTAATCTTATTATTAATGCGGCACATGCGATTAAAGGGTATCGAACAGATGGTACTGGCTTAATAAAAATAAACACAGTTCCTGATCTTGAAGGAGTAACACTGAGTATTGGCGACAATGGTTGTGGCATTACGGAAGATAACTTAAGTAAAATATTTGATCCTTTTTTCACAACAAAGCCCGTTGGTCAAGGAACTGGTTTAGGATTAAGTATTTCATATAATATTATCGTTGATAAGCACAAAGGAAAAATTAACGTGGATACTGTGATAGGTGAAGGCACTAGCTTTAAAATTTGGATTCCTTATACGCAACCCATTTAACCTTAATATATGATCTTTCATCTAAGCGATGCGCCCAGTATTTGGTAGACCATAGTGAATACACTGCTGGGAAGAGAGCCGTATAAAAATTTGCTATATAAGTGGCAGTTAAATCAAATCTATAGTATATTGAATATATCAAAACGATACCCTCACTTTAACGTGAGGGTATCTTGTGCATAAGGAGGCGTAATGTTAAGAACCGCGATCTGGTTTATCTATTTCTGGGTGAGCCTATTATTCTATATTCCAAGCTATTTTAAAGCAAAGTCCATAAAAAATTCCTCAGAGCAAATGCAATATGCAGATAAAAAGGCAAGACAGTGGATGAGCTCACTGCTTAGTTTAGCAGGATGCAAGGTTGAGATAATTGGCTTAGAAAAAATCCCTATGGATACAGCAGTCTTATACGTAGGTAATCATCAAAGTAATTTTGATATTCCCCTGATGTTAACCCAGTTACCTAAATCAAAAGGCTTTATCGCTAAAATTGAAACCCTTAAAATGCCATTCGTAAGTGATTGGATGAAATATATGAGATGTGTGTTTATGGATCGAAATGATATTCGTCAGCAAGTAAAAGGTATCTCAGAAGGGATTGGTTATCTCAAAGAGGGACAGTCTATCGTCCTGTTTCCTGAAGGAACTAGAAGTGAGTCTGGGGCGCTCGGTGATTTCAAACCGGGCGGTTTAAAGCTTGCTACGAAGTCCGGCGTACCCATTGTACCAGTTACTATAAAGGGTTCAATTGATCTTATGAGAAAAGGATCATTTAAAATAAAACCGTCTAAAGTGGTTATTATCGTTTCTGATCCGATAGAGATCACAGATGAGATGAATAAAGATACAAAAGGATTAACTGAAACAATCAAAAGTATCATCCATTCAAATTTAATTTAAAGGCTATGACGTGTTCCCAAATGATAATTTTTAGGAGTGGCTTATGAAAGTTTTAATTAAAGATATTGAGATTATATCCATGTCGCCTAGTTATCCAAGTGTTTTTAAAGGTAATATTGGGATTGAGGATCAGAACATTGTGTTCATTGGTGAGGTGCCAAGTACATTTAATGCGGATAAAGTCATTGATGGTATGGACCATATTGCGATGCCTGGGTTAATTAATGCACATACGCATATGGCGATGTCGCTGCTAAGAAATTATGCCGACGACTTGCCTTTAATGACTTGGTTGAGTGAAAAGATTTGGCCAGTGGAGGCAAAGCTCACTTCAGAAGATATCTACTATGGGACGATGCTTAGTATAGCTGAGCTGATTAAATCAGGCTGTACGTCGTTTAGAGATATGTATTTTCATATGGATGAAGTCGCGAAGGCAGTTGAATTATCTGGTGTTAGAGCCAACTTGGGCGAAGGCTTAATCGGTGTGGCTGACCCGGATGCAAGTGGCATCGATAAGGTTAGAAATCTGTATCGAGAATTGAATCTCGCTGCAGATGGACGAATCGTAATAGAGGTTGCGCCACATGCACCTTATACCTGTCCGGAGGCGTATTTAATAAAATGTGGTGCGCTTGCTAAGGATTTAGATGTCCCACTTCATATTCACCTGTCTGAAAGTCGATTTGAGGTATCTGAATCTTATAAAAATTTTGGGATGTCACCGATTCAAAAGGTGAATGAGCTGGGATTACTTAGCGGCAAAACCAGTGGTGCGCACTGTGTACATGTATCAGAAGAGGACATTGAATTGCTCAGAAAAACTGGGACCAGTGTTCTGTACAATCCAAGTAGCAATTTAAAGCTGGGCAACGGGTTTGCGCCCATTCAGAAAATGCTGAATGCAGGTGTCAATGTGGCTCTGGGAACGGATGGCGCTTCATCAAATAATAATCTCAATTTATTTGAAGAGATGCACCTTGCTGGCTTAGTGAATAAGGGGATTTTAGAGGATCCGACAGCTCTTCCAGCGTATGAGGTGCTTAAAATGGCTACGATTAATGGCGCAAAGGCACTTGGAATTGATGAAACGGTCGGCAGTTTAGAGGTTGGTAAAAAAGCGGATCTTATACTTTTAGATTTTAATCAAGCACATCTTTTGCCAACACATGATTTAATATCTTTGATGGTATATTCGGCGCAAGCATCAGATGTGGATTTTGTTATGTGCAATGGGAAAATTCTATATGAAAATCGTCAAATTCTAACGTTTGATGAGCAAGTAATTAAGGAAAAGGCTTCAATAATCGCAAGGGATTTAATCAGTAGAATTTAATTAGTAGACTATAATCATTAGAATATATTTGAAGAGTTTAAAGGGATGGATTTGGAGGAGAAAATGGCTGCATTTTATGCGATTCAGTTTCATGAAAATAGATTGGTTTTACTCGATCAAAGAAAATTACCTGTAACGACGGCGTACTTTGAATGCAAAACACTTGCTGAGGTGATCTTTGCCATCAAGGACATGGTGGTGAGAGGTGCACCTGCAATTGGTGCAACAGCTGCTTATGGGATGTATATCGGTGCTCTTGAATTAGGGGATGAACTAGACCTTCAAAAGCTTTACGACGTGAAAGCTATATTGGACGCGAGTCGACCAACTGCGGTTAATTTAATGTGGGCGACTTCGAGAATTATGGAAAAGATAGCGTCAATTCATTCAAGCTCAGTAAATGAAATTTTAAAAGTGATAAAGAGTGAGGCAGATGCGATTTTTAATGAGGATGCGGCGTCTTGCAAAGCGATGGCTGTTTTTGGTAATACATTGGTTGATCAAAACGATCAAATTTTAACGCACTGCAATACGGGTGCGCTTGCTACTGTGGCTTATGGCACTGCACTAGGGGTAATCAGAGAGGCACATGAAACCGGTAAAAGCATTCATGTTTTTGCAGATGAAACCAGACCGAGATTACAAGGGGCAAGGCTAACCGCTTGGGAGCTTGTGACAGAAGGGATACCTGCTACACTGATTCCAGATAATGCAGCAGCGAGTTTAATCCGTGATGGAAAGATCAATAAGATCTTTGTCGGGGCAGATCGAATCGCTAGAAATGGTGACACAGCCAATAAAATAGGTACCTTTATGCTATCGGTGATTGCAAAAAGATACAATGTACCATTTTATGTCGTAGCGCCTTCTACAACTTTTGATTTAGACATTAAAAGTGGTGAAGCCATTGAAATTGAGCTAAGAGACGCTAGGGAAGTGACGCATGTTGGCGAGGAACAAGTTGCACCTAATGGCATTCACGTTTATAATCCTGCGTTTGATGTGACGCCAAATGAGTTTATCACGGCGATTGTAACTGAAAAAGGGATTTTATACCCACCTTTTACACAGTCGATTTTAGATAAATTAATTGAGGAGTAAACGATGAGAAAAGCAATTATTGGCGGCACTGGTATATATGGGTTAAGTAATGAGGTTGAACAGAGAACAGTAGAGACCCTCTATGGTGCGGTTGAATGCGATTTGATTCGAGTAGGTGATCAAGAAATCGTCTTCCTAGCACGTCATGGCAAGGGACATAGTGCTCCGCCTCATAAAATCAATTACAGAGCAAATATGATGGCATTAAAACAGCTTGAAGTGAAAGAAATTTATGCGACGTGTGCGGTAGGTTCGATGAACCCTGCTTTCGAACCGGGTGATGTGGTCGTTATTAACGATTTTTTAGATTTCACAAAATCAAGAGTCCAAACCTTTTATGAAGGCGGTGAAACAAAAGTCGCACATGTGGAAATGACACAGCCCTATTGTCCCAACTTGATCGATCGATTTAAAAATGCTGTTTCTTTGACGGATCTTTCTTATAAAGGAGAAGCGGTCTATGTTTGCACTGAGGGACCGAGGTTTGAAACGGCTGCAGAGATTAGAATGTATCAAAAGCTTGGCGGTGATGTTGTTGGCATGACCAATGTGCCTGAGTGCGTCCTTGCAAAAGAACTGGGTATGTGTTATTCTGCTTTAGGAATCATCACAAACTGGTGTACTGGGATTGAAGGCGTACAAATAGAAGGGCATGTGATTGATGAAGCGATGGGAAAGAACAAAGAATCTTTAACACAGCTTTTTATAAAGCTTTTAACGCAAGGATCAAGCGAGGTTAAGTGTCGCTGTGATCAGTCATTGATAATCCTTTAAGGAGGCTATTATGTCTTTAAAGCATCAAATTGCTAGGAAAGAAATTATTGATACAAGTTTGATCATTTTAAAGTCTGCTCTCGTCATTGGGACATGGGGCAATTTAAGTGTTAGAATTCCAGGAGAAGAATTAGTAGCAATTACACCTACTGGTGTTGACTATGAGAAGCTTCTTCCTGAAAATATTCCTATTGTAGACATGGAAGGCAACCTAATCGATGGTAATATGAAGCCATCCATAGAGTTACCTCTTCATTTGGAAATTTACAAAAACAGACCTGATATCAATGCAATTGTGCATACGCATTCTGTACACTGTACGGCGATGGCAATTGCTAGAAAACCGATACCAGCCTCTTGTGAGGATCTAATTCAAATAGTAGGTGGTAATGTGAGAGTGTCAGAGTATCGACTCCCAGGATCTATCGATTTGGGTAAGGTTGTCGTTGAAGCACTTGAAGGTAGACAAGCCGTTATCATGGCAAATCATGGGTTACTCGCTGCGGGGCCAACACTTAAAGAAACTATTAAAATTGCATTAATATGTGAAAAGTCTGCACAGGCGACGTTATTGTCTGCAATGATAGGTGGGGCAGTGGAACTCAGCGATGAGGACTGTGGATTTATGAGAGATTTCTATCTTAACAAGTATGGGCAAAGATAAGAAATATTACAAGGATGTGACAAATTGTAAATTATTGTTGCACATATAAAAAAATTAAGATATCCTATGTCTAGATTGAACTTAACTAGTCAGGAGTTTGATTAATAAAAAAAAGGAGGTTGTAATGATGATGACTAATACTGCAAGAATGAATCAACTGAATGTCGTGTTACGTGGCTTTAACGCTATGAGTGCGTCTAATTTTAATTGCAAAAAAGTTACAGCCTGCGGAGAATTGCCTTTCTGAACATAAGAAAGATTGTACATTCAACCACAGGCAAATGTCTGTGGTTTTTTATTTGTAAATTTAGGGGGATCTCTTTATTGAGGTCTAACGTCCACCTTTATAAAACCACGATTATCGTGGTTTTTTTAATTTATAAGTATGGAACCGCAGAGACACAAGGAGGTAGAAATGAAAAACATATTTAAGTATTTGAAAGGGTATAGGCTAGCGTTTGCAGCAGCCATCTTTTCAATCGTCGTAGCAACCGTCATGCAATTGGCAACGCCAATCCTCATCAAATATGCTGTGGATTCTATAGTAGGAGAGGTTCCAGCAGGAAACTTACAGTTCCTGATGGATTGGTTTGGAAAGAACTTACTTGCAGTTGTTTGGATCATCGTTGCAATCAATTTAATAAGAGGTATTTTTCTATTTTTCAAGGGCTGGCTTTCAAGCTTTGCTGCTGAAAACATTGCTCAAAATATGAGAAATTCTCTATACAAGCAAATTCAATATATGACTTATGAGCATCACACAAAGAAGGAAACGGGAGATATGATACAGCGCTGTACCTCAGATGTTGAAACCATTAGAAGATTTTTAGGGGTTCAAATCGTAGATCTTGCTCGTATTGTATTCATGATCTTTTTATCTATAGGCGTCATGCTTTCATTGAACTTAAGATTAACCCTTTATGCAGTAGCACTTATTCCAGTACTTTTTATCTTTTCGTATGTCTTTTTCACAAAAGTTCAAAAGACGTTTAAAAAATCAGATGAAGCTGAAGGCAAATTGACGACTGTATTACAGGAAAATCTTTCAGGCGTTCGCGTTGTAAGAGCATTTGGACGTGAGAACTATGAAATCGATAAGTTCGAAACGGTTAATGAAGACTATAGAAAGACAACCTATAGACTGATCGAAATTTTAGCGATGTTTTGGTCATCCTCTGACCTTATCACACTGTTTCAAAGTGGTGTTGTTCTAGTGGTTGGTGCACAAATGGTGATTACTGGTGACATTACGATTGGTACATTGATCGCATTTATCACTTATGAGTCAATGCTACTTTGGCCGGTTAAGCAATCGGGTCGACTGCTCAGCGAGCTTGGTAAAACTACCGTTGCGATTACAAGAGTTGAAGAAATATTAAACGAAGAAATAGAAGTAGAATTACCAGAAGAAATCGCACCAGAAATTAAAGGTTCAGTTACGTTTGAAAACGTTAATTTCTCTTATCCAGATGGAAAAGAGGCACTTAAAAATATCAGCTTTAAGCTTGAGTCAGGTAAGACACTGGGGATTTTAGGATCGACAGGATCAGGTAAATCAACCTTGGTTCACTTGCTACAAAGACTTTATGATTATGAAGGCAGTATAAAGATTGACGATTATGAACTCGCTTCTATAAAAAAACAGTGGATTCGAAGAAAAATCGGTTTGGTCTTACAAGAACCTTATTTATACGCAAAAACCGTTAAAGAAAATATCGGTATTATTAGTAAGGCATATGAAACACCAGAAATTGAGGAAGCAGCAAAAATTGCTTCAATCCATGATAATATTATCACCTTCAAAGAAGGCTATGAGACTGTAATCGGCGAAAAAGGGGTTTCACTTTCAGGTGGTCAGAAACAGCGTGTTGCAATTTCGAGAACCATCATAGATGAAACCAAACGCATTTTAATTTTTGACGATTCTCTAAGTGCAGTTGATACAGAGACCGATATGAAAATCAGACGTGCACTTAAGCAAAGAAGCAAAGACATTACAACGCTGATCATCAGTCATAGAATTGCGACCTTAGCAGAAGCGGATTATATCATCGTACTTGATGAGGGTGAAATCATACAAGAAGGCACACATCAAACACTCATTCATACAGATGGGTTATACAAAAGGATTTGGGATTTACAACAAATGGTTGTCTAATAACTGTTTGGCCTAAATCGTAGGAGGATTCAAGTGGAAAATCAAAAAGAAATGAAACTCAAATATGATAAAACAATATGGAAAGAGTTAATCCTCTATTTTAAGAGCTTTAAAAGGGATTTTCTCATTCTCTGTTTTTTCATGATCGGACTCGCATCAATAGACATCACATTTCCGCTGTTAACACAATATGCAATCGATCATTTTGTTGAACCAAGAAACCTTGATGGACTTGGTATGGTAGGCGTTTTCTATGGTCTACTTGCTACTGGTCTTGCATTGATCGTCTTTCTGTTCATTAGAAGAGCAGGGAAGATAGAAATGGGATTGCTTTACAAGATGCGTAAGGATAGCTTTGAAAAGTTACAAAAACTATCCTTTAGCTATTATGATAAGAATGCGATCGGTTGGATGATTGCTAGAACGACATCAGATGCTTCGAAAATTTCTGAAACCATTGCATGGGGCGTGGTTGACCTCGTGTGGGGACTTACCATGATGTTTGGTATCGCCGTCGTCATGCTGATCTCTAACTGGAAGTTGGCACTTGTTACATTGGTTACAGTACCATTATTAGCGGTCATCAGCGTTTTCTTCGAAAAGAAAATGTTAGTTTCCTTTAGAAATGTAAGAAAGATCAACTCGAAGATCACTGGGTTGTTTAATGACGGTATCGTCGGTGCAAGAACGACAAAAACATTAGTTCGCGAAGAGCTTAACCGAGAAGAATTTGGAGAAGTGACATTTGATATGAAAAAGACCTCTGTCAGAGCTGGCGTGCTTTCGGCAGGGTATCTACCATTGGCACTCTTTATATCTGCTATAGGTATGGCGTTAACCCTTTACTTCGGTAGCATCTATCTTGCTGGTAGTTTGATCACTTATGGTAAACTGGTATTGTTCATCACCTATGCGAGAATGTTCTTTGATCCAGTGCTTGAGCTTGCGAGAATTTACACTGAAATGATTAGTGCACAAGCAGCTGCAGAGCGCGTTATGTCATTGATTAATGAAAAAGAAGAAATCGTAGAAAGTGAATCGGTTCTCAACAAGTATGGGGATCATTATCATCAGAAAAAAGAAAATTGGGAAGCCATTCATGGCGACGTTACTTTTGAACACATCGACTTCTATTACAAAGAAGGGGAGTATATCCTAAAGGATTTCAACCTCGAGGTCAAAAAAGGTCAAACGGTTGCTTTGGTCGGTGAAACAGGCTCTGGCAAGAGTACCATTGTCAATCTTGCATGTCGTTTCTACGAGCCGACAGGTGGTAAAATTTTGATCGATGGTGTCGATTACAAAGAACGATCACAAAATTGGTTGCATGCCAACATCGGATACGTACTCCAGTCGCCGCACTTATTCAGCGGAACCATAAAAGAAAACATTCGATATGGTAAACTGGATGCAACTGAGGCAGAAATTATAGAAGCTGCCAAAACCGTTAACGCACATGATTTTATCTCAAAGCTTGAAAAAGGCTATGATACTGAGGTCGGAGAAGGTGGCGGTATGTTATCGACAGGAGAAAAGCAACTCATTTCATTTGCAAGAGCGATTATCTCAAAGCCGAGATTGTTCTTCTTAGATGAAGCGACTTCTTCTATCGATACTGAAACAGAATCTAAAATTCAGCATGCCATTGATAAAGTGCTTGAGAACAGAACCAGCTTTATCGTCGCACATAGACTATCGACCATTCGAAATGCAGACCTTATTTTGGTAATCGAAAAAGGACAGATTATTGAAAAAGGGAATCATCATGAGTTGATGGCTAGAAAAGGTCACTACTATGAGCTTTATTCGAATCAGTTTATCGAAGAGGGCGAGCAAGCGATTTTAAACAAGCAAGACGTTACATCTGAAAAGAACCCTAATGGTAAAAAAGAGGGGCTAATGACGGCGTAATGTGCGAGAAAAAATACAAAAGAAATGAATAAATACTCTTGAATGCGCTGATGAATTGTGTTAATATCACTATTAATTAATATTTTTCACATCATCATGCGGATTCGTTCGCAAGACAATTGTATATCCCCTTATCCAGAGAGGCCGAGAGACCAGGCTCGACGACGCCCAGCAACCTGCATCCCATTCGATGCGTGGTGCCAATTCCTGCATTTCGCAAAGAAATGAGAGATAAGAGAGTGGAAACACTTTAATTCTGTCGCTTTCAATGTGAAAGCGACTTTTTTAATTTTCAGATTAAATCGACGAAAGGAGGATTTTCGTGAGCATCATTGTACAAAAATATGGTGGTACATCCATGGCAAATTCAGAGTGTGTTAAAAACGTAGCAGAAAAGGTGGTTGGAACCAAACGAAAGGGTCATGATGTCGTCGTAGTCGTCTCTGCTCCAGCAGGCATGACCGATCAACTTGTGAACCGAGCAAAAGAAATCACGGACAAGCCTTCAGGAAGAGAACTCGATATGATCTTGGCGACAGGTGAGCAAATTTCCATCTCTCTTTTAGCAATGGCAATTAAGGCGTTGGGTGAGGACGCAATATCGTTTACAAGTGCTCAAGTGGGCATTTATACAGATAAAAATCACAACAAAGCTAAGATAGAAGAAATAGACACTTCTAAGATCAATCGTGCCCTTTCAGAAGGTAAAGTAGTAATCATAGCGGGCTTTCAAGGCGTTACAAAAGACCTTGAGATTACAACGCTTGGAAGAGGGGGGTCCGATACATCTGCGGTAGCAATTGGCGTAGCGCTTAAAGCAGACGAAGTGGAAATTTATACAGACGTTGACGGGATTTATACTGCTGATCCTAGAATCGTCCCAAATGCACATAAAATTGACTATATTACTTTTGATGAAATGCTTGAAATGGCAGGATCAGGCGCGAAGGTGCTCCACCTTAGAAGTGTTGAGCTAGCTGCTAAAAACAATATCCCGATTCACTTGCGTTCATCATTTACAGATACCATAGGCACATATGTCACCGACGAGGAGGAAAAAATGGAAGAGGTTTTAGTGCGTGGCGTTGCACATACTACAAATAACGCTAAAATTACCATTGCAAATATTGAAAATACAGCGAATAATATCGCTTACATCTTTAAAACGATTTCTGATGCCAACATCAACGTTGACGTTATCACACAAAACTACATCAACAAAGAGGGCATCACGATTTCCTTTACAGTTGCACAAGAAGAATATGATCGCGCTTTAACACTTTCAAAACGACTCGGCAAAGAGCTTAAAGCAGATGACGTGTATGGTAACGAACAAGTTGCTAAAGTATGTATCATAGGCGTTGGGATGAAGTCTACGCCGGGTGTTGCTTCAAGAGTCTTTGGATGTTTAGCACAAAATGGTGTGGCCATTGATATGGTATCTACATCAGATATCAATATCACATGTGTCATCCCACAAGAGGATTATTCAAAGGCAGTACTTGCGATTCACAATGAATTTGAACTTTAAAATACGTTAAGATAGAAAGGCAGGCTTTATGAAAATTGATAACCTATTTACAAGCGGCAAACCAGCGATTTCATTTGAGATTTTTCCTCCTAAAAGAGATGGCGACTTTCAAACGGTGCTGCAGACGATAGATGCTCTCGCATTACTAAAGCCTGACTACATAAGTGTCACATATGGCGCAGCGGGCAGCGAGAGAAACAACGATACACTTGAACTCGCATCGAGAATTAAAAAAGAATATGGCATAGAAGCACTCGCACATCTAACGAGTGTTGGGGCAACCAAAGAAGACATTAAGCGAATCTTGTCTGTCTTTGAGGAAAATCAAATTGAGAATGTACTGGCTTTAAGAGGCGATTTGCCTGAAAATCCAATCGTAAGAGACTTCAAGTACGCTGGAGACTTGGTCCATTTTATCAAACAAAATGGTGCGTTTGGCGTTGGGGCAGCCTGTTATCCTGAAAGTCATGTGGAATCAAGAAGTAAAACCACAGATCTGATTCATTTGAAGCAAAAGGTGGATCAAGGAGTGGACTTCTTGGTGACGCAGATGTTTTTCGACAACGAGAAATTTTATGAGTTTAAGGATGAGGTGAGAAGTCTTGATATCAATATTCCTATAACCGTTGGGATCATGCCCGTACTGAATAAAAAGCAAATTGAGAGAATGGTTGCCATCAGCGGTGCTCATTTACCTGAAAAGTTTAAAAAAATTCTGAACTGCTACGAGGATAAGCCTGCTGCCCTTCAAGACGCCGGCATCATGTATGCATGCGAACAAATCGTTGATTTGCTCAGTTCAGGGGTGGATGGTATTCACCTATATGTTATGAACAAACCGTATGTAGCGAAGCGCATTTTAGATAATCTATCAGGAATATTAACGACTTTAAGATAAAGCGTTAGCAATTAGAATAAAGCGTTAGCATTTAAAGTAAGGAGTTAGCATGCATTTTTTAGAGTCTTATGTCTCAAAAAATGAAATATTGAGATATTTAAAGGGTGGCAATGGACAAGTGAATCAATTCATTTCAGAGGAAGCGAATGATCAGATTCATGCTTTAATTGACAGTCAGTTGATTGAGAGCTTTAATTTAATTTCGCCTAAAAGCGTTACAAGACGATTTAATTTAAAAAGGCATGATGGCGTGATCGAGCTTTTGGATCAAACGGATCAGTGTATTGGTTTGATCTACTCAAATGATTTGTTAAAATTTTTGAAAGGTGCGCATGAGGTTGTACTAGGTGCGCTCACATTAGGTTCTGAAATTTCAAAGCGGATAGAGAAAAAGATGTTGATCAAGCCTTCTGAAGGGATTGTTCTTAATGCCTGTGCTTCTGTAATAGCAGACGCCTACGCAGATTATCTTCAAAACGAACTTTTAAGTGATCTGGCGGATGAAGCGATTTATACTTCACAGCGATATAGTCCGGGGTATGGTGACTTAGCATTAACTGCACAAGAGACCTTTTCGAACCTACTTGAGATGAGAAAACGAATTGGTGTGTATTTAACTGAGCAATATCAGATGTTACCTGAAAAATCAATCACTTTCATCATTGGTCTTTCTCATAGACCCTTTCAGTCTGAAATTCGTACTTGTGGTACGAATTGTCAGGATTGTAAATTAATAAAATGCGCTTATAGGAGGACAAATGTCTAAGATTAGCTTTAATAATTGGTTGAGAGAAAAAGCACGTGTTTTTGATGGTGCAATGGGTTCAGCTTTAATTGAAAAAGGGATGAAGCTAGGTGAAGGCTCTGAGCTTCAATCGGTTCAAAACCCAAGTTGGGTGATTGCTATTCATAAAGATCACCTTATGGCAGGGGCTGAAGTGATTACCATCAATACGTTTGGCGTTAATCCAATTAGGTACGACAATTATAAAACCTATTTAGCTGCTGCTAAGTCATGTGCAGATCAAGCGATTAAAGCGTTTAGAGAAGAGAGTGGTAGCGACAGAGTCATCAAGGTAGCACTGGATATCGGTCCTTTAGGGGAGCTTCTTTATCCACTAGGCAAATTAGATTATGAAACGGCTTTTGAGGCGTTTAAAAATATAGCAGTTGAAGGATGGTCATTGGGGTGTGATTTCGCCATTTTAGAAACCTTTACTGATCTTTATGAATTGAGATGTGCAGTGCTTGCGCTTGGTGAAGTGCCTGAACTTCCTATTGTAGCCACTATGAGCTTTGAAACGACAGGAAGAACGTTCTTTGGAACCGATGTTGAAAGTATGGCAGTAACTTTGGGTGATCTTGGGCTCAGCGCAATTGGTTTTAACTGCTCTTTTGGCATCGCTGAAATGCTGCCGTTGGTTGAAAAGTTAAAGAACGAGACTTACTTGCCCCTTATCGTTCAGCCTAATGCGGGTATACCAGAAATCATAGCGCAAATCGCAGTCTATAAAACGGATTTCGATCAATATGCGAAGCACTTATACAAGCTTTTAGAAATTGGCGTATCAGGTATAGGTGGCTGCTGTGGTTCAGGCGCTATGCACATAGAGAAAATTCGAAAGGTGATTGATCAGTGGCATGAGGCTGGTAATCTACCTTTACCGAGTAATTTGGTTTACAAAACAAGAGTTGCATCAGCGAGTAAAAGTGTCACCATTGGTGAAAATATCGTCATTATCGGTGAGCGCATCAACCCTACGGGAAAGAAAAGATTAAAAGAAGCCATTCGAAATTTGGAGTTTGATTACATCGTAAAAGAGGGAATCCTGCAGGTTGAACAAGGCGCAGATATTTTAGATGTCAATATCGGTATTCCAGAAATCGATGAAGCTGACTTGATGAAAAAAGCGGTCTTAAAGCTACAAGGATTTGTTGATGTACCTTTGCAGATTGACTCTGCTAGTGCCACTACACTAGAAGCCGGTGTGAGGTATTACAACGGAAAGCCACTTATCAACTCAGTTAATGGAAAAGAAGAAGTCTTAAACTCGGTATTACCTATTGTTAAAAAATATGGTGCATGTGTGCTTGGATTAACGCTAGATGAAAATGGCATTCCTGCAAGCTCAATTGAACGATTTGAAATTGCAAAAAAAATAGTTGAGAGAGCTGAAGCATACGGCATCCCTAGACATAATGTGTTGATTGATTGCTTAACCTTAACCGCAAGCGCACAACAAGCAGAGGTGGTTGCGACACTTGAAACCGTAAGAAGAGTGAAGCAGGAGCTTGGTGTTTGTACGGTATTAGGTGTGAGCAATGTTTCGTTTGGCTTACCTGCGAGAGAGCTTCTAAATCAATCCTTCCTCACGATGGCACTGGCTTATGGACTTGATGCACCGATTATGAATCCTGCGCACGCACCTATGATTGCAGCGATTAAAACCTTTGAAGTTCTCGCTAATAAAGATGTCGGCTCTAAGCGTTATATTGAAGCTTATGGTGAAACCTCACCACAATTGATCTTGGCGTCTAAAGAGGCGCAGATCATACAAGGTGCAACGCAAACATTAGATTCGAAAGGTTCAGCGACACCTTTAGAAACACCTAAAGATCAACTCATAGATGCGATCAAAAAAGGTCAGACAACAGTGGCTGCAGAATTAACTCGAAAATTACTCACACTGATGCCAGCAGTTAAAATAGTAGATGAAATTATTATTACAGCACTTGATGATGTGGGGAAACGATATGAAAAAGGACAAATTTATTTACCACAGCTTATTCAGTCGGCTGAAGTCGTGCAAGCAGCTTTTGAAGTCTTAAAACTCGCACTTGCTGAAAGTGGAGAAAAGGGCATTAATAAAGGTAAAATCGTCCTAGCCACCGTTAAGCATGACATCCACGATATCGGTAAGAACATTGTAAAAGTTGTTCTCGAAAATTACGGCTATGAAGTTTTCGATTTAGGCAGAGACGTCGCTCCTGAGAAAATTGTTGAAGCCTGTAAACAGAACGCAATCAAGGTCGTTGGCCTCAGTGCATTGATGACGACAACGGTTGCTTCTATGCGAGAGACAATAGCACTTTTAAGAGCTTCAGGGCTAGAGGTATCGGTGGTCGTCGGAGGCGCGGTTCTCTCAGAAGAGATAGCTGAGCAGATCGGAGCGGATTTCTTTGCAAAGGATGCCACTGAAGTGGTGCGAATTGCAGAGAAAATCCTAGGTTAGGAAATGATTAGAATGTGTTTAGAATCCGCTAGAACACTTGAAACTTAAAGTGAATTTCTATATTATGTGACTATAGAGACAATATTCGTTTACGAGGAGGCGTCACATGAAAAAATTATGTAAATATGAAAAAGAAGCTAAGGTATCAGGTGTTTGTGCTGGTTTAGCACATTATTTCAATATAGATGTAACCCTAATTCGCTTGATTTGGTTACTTGCTATATTCTTTGGTGTTGGTTCACCAATTCTCGTCTATATCATCATGGCAATTATTTTACCAAAGTATGATCCAGACGCAGTTGATTTCCAAGAGGTAGATGAAGAAGAGGATGATCGTTACGACGATAGCGAGCGTTATTAGTTAAAGCAGAATCCCTGGTAGATAATCAAATGGAATCAATCGACTTAATCCGTCAAATGGAATCTATCAAACAGAACACACACAATGGGTTATTCTAACTCTTTGAGTGTGTTTTTTTGTGTATTCAGCTATAATGAATAAAAAGACTCACAGACATATATTTGGAGGGGACATGAGGCAGAGAGACTTAACGCAGGGTTCGATTTACGGTAATTTGATATATATGGCTCTGCCGACGATGTTTGGTTTTTTTTCGCAGATGCTGTTTAATGTGGTGGATATGATTTTTGTTGGGATGATCAGTGCAGAAGCGGTAGCGGGTGTCACCATTTATGGAACCATCTCAGTCATTATTTACGTATTTAACGACATTATCGGTACCAGCTCCATTTCGTTGATTTCTCAAAGCTATGGACAAGGCGATTTAGATAAAACCGCTCGAGTTGTGGAACAGACCATTACCTTTAAAGGTCTAGTCGCATTGCTAGCCGGTGGTTTTATGCTTATTTTTCTCAAGCCATTAACGCACTTTTTTACAGCGGATGCGGTTACTTTTAAAGCGGCAATGGACTATGGCTACATAAGAACGTTCTTTTTACCCATTATGTTCTCATCATATACCGTGAATACAGCTATGAGGTGTATTGGGGATTCAAAAAAACCCCTCTATATAATGATATTTGTTTCAATCTTAAATGTTGTTTTAGATCCACTTTTGATGTTTGATACCATGCCCTTTATAACGTGGTTTGGCACTCCTATTCCAGGATTTGGTATGGGCGTATTTGGTGCGGCACTGGCTACGGTTATCAGCTCTACGGTTGCTTTCTTAATCGCTTTTTGGTTGTTGATCAGAGGCAAGACTTATATCAAAATTAATCTTAGGAACCTTTTAAAGCTCGATAAGGAAATTGACTATAAACTTATTACAATTGGCTTACCATCTGGATTTGAAGGCTTAAATAGAAATCTAGCAAACTTTATACTATTTAAGATGATTGCCTTTTATGGAACGCCTTTTGTCGCTGCATATGGTATTGTAATTCGATTGGTGGACATGTGCTTTATGCCTCTGATGGGCCTAAACATGGGCGGAAGTGCAATCGTTGGTCAAAACATAGGTGCAAACGATTACAAACGCGTTAAAAAAACGGTACATGCTGCTGCCATCTTAGGGGTAGTTGCAACCCTGATTATCGCGATACTGGCATTTATTTTCGCAAAACCGATTGTCGGTATATTTATTCAAGATGCTGAAGTTATCGCCATAGGTGCTTTACTAATCAGATGGCTAATACCGTCCATGATTTTTCTTTCAGTGATGTTTGGATTTGGCACAGCTTTTTCAGGATCTGGCTATAACACGCCATTTTTTATTGCTTCAGTAGTATCGAGATGGCTATTTTTAATTCCAATCGGCGTCGTTGCAACCTATGTTCTTAAAACCAGCTTTAGAGGGCTGTTGGTTGCTTATATCATCAGCGAAATGGTAGATATGAGCGTCGTTTTATACCATTATAAAAAAGGAAAATGGTTGACCAAGCGCGTCTGAGAAAAGTCACGGGACTGTAATGGTGAAAACGATAAAAATGAAGTATAATAGTGCTATCGAACATCCGTTTTAGGGGGAAACATGATTGACTATATAAAAGGCAAATTAAGCCATGTTCAAAGCGATTTTATCGTCGTAGAGACCAATGGTATTGGTTATAAAGTAGCAACCTCTTCTGTATCTGCAGGTGATTTTTCCACGCCAGGTGAAGAGGTCATCGTCTACACAGAGATGATCGTAAGAGAAGATGCCATCTCTCTTGTGGGATTTTCCACTAGAGAAGAGCTAAACATTTTTCATCTTTTAACATCGGTAAGTGGCGTTGGTGTAAAAGTTGGTGTGGGAATATTGTCATCACTACCTTACGGTCAACTTGCTGCCATCATCGCGTCTCAGGACATTAAGTCCTTACAAACGGCACAAGGGGTCGGTAAGAAAACCGCGGAACGCATTATACTTGAACTTAAGGATAAGATGCCGCAGACGTTGTCTTTATCTTCAGCAGATGTCAAAGAAGCGACAGCAGTAGTGGGAACTACGCAAAGTGATGCACTTGAAGCGTTGATGTCACTTGGCTATACGCGGAGTGAAGCAACAGGCGTATTAAAGCAAATCGATACCAATGGGTTAGAATTGGAAGCAATTATCAAGCTCGCATTAAAGCAACTGATGTTTTAAATAATCAATTGAGTGTGGAGGCAATATGGATCGTTTTATCACACCAAAGCTGACAGAAGAAGATAAAATTGGTGATACAGGGATTAGACCTAGACTGATCAGCGAGTACGTTGGACAAGAAAAAACGAAGGAAAAATTAAATATATTTATGAAGGCAGCAAAAATGCGTGGCGAATCTTTAGATCACGTATTGCTATATGGACCTCCGGGACTTGGAAAGACGACGCTTTCTCATATTATCGCAGAGGAGATGAACGTCGATATCAAAATTACTTCAGGACCTGCTATAGAGCGACCAGGTGATTTAGCTGCAATTTTAACCAGTTTAAAAGAACATGACGTTCTTTTTATAGATGAGATTCATCGATTAAGCCGTCAGGTAGAAGAGGTTTTATACCCTGCAATGGAAGACTTTGCAATTGATATCGTTCTTGGCAAAGGTCCCGGCGCAAGATCGGTGAGATTGGAGCTACCACACTTTACTTTAGTTGGTGCAACCACGCGTGCGGGTCAATTAACAGCGCCTCTGAGAGATCGTTTTGGCGTTATCTGTAAATTGGATTTATATAATGTAGAAGAACTCTCAGGTATTATAAGACGTTCTGCTGAAGTCTTCCATGTCCCAATGGGTGAAGATGCTGTAGTAGAGCTTGCTATGCGAAGCAGAGGAACACCTCGGATCGTCAATCGTCTACTCAGACGCGTAAGAGATTACGCAATGGTTAAGGCAGATGGCTACGTCACACGAGACATTGCTAAGCAAGCATTAGATTTACTTGAAATCGATCCACTTGGACTTGATGCAGTGGATCGAAAGGTGCTGAGCTGTATTGTGGAGAATTTTGATGGTGGTCCAGTAGGCTTGGATACCCTCGCTGCTTCAACTGGCGAAGAGGCGTCGACCATAGAAGACGTCTATGAACCCTATCTCATGCAGATTGGGTTTATTAATCGTACACCGAGAGGTAGAATGATTACCAATAAAGGAAGAGCGCATTTGGGTTATGAGCTTGTCATCACAGGAGATCAGCTATATTTTGACAGTTTAGATGGAGGCGACATAGAATGATTTTGATAAGTAAGTATGAAAATAAGCTTAAACTCTTGTTCAGTATTTGTTTTTTGCTTCTGCTTAGTATTTTCAATGCAAATTGCTATGCAGTAAGCCTGGGTCAAGTAGATGTTGGCCTCATATATGGACAAAACAACCAGTTTCCAATTGGTGTAACAAGTACAGATGGATTTGGGCTTTATTTCAATAATTCAGCAGGTAATCAGGTAATCGATTTCTCAGCATATAGCAATCTTGTATTTTATAAGGATGGTTTTTTTGACTCAAGTCGGAAATTAGTTGAATCCAATGAAGTCTATTATAGTAATAATCAAGTAAAAGGCGGCTATCACCTTGAAATTGGGCAAGGCTACGAAACCTATGAATCTGCTATAGCAGTTATAGCATCGATTCAAGCGATCACTGAGCAAGCCTTTTTAGTGTATGATGACCAATGGCGCGTCTTTCAAGGGGCATATCTAAAAGAGTCAGATGCTAATGTCGCATTATCTCAGGTAAAAGCAGCTCTAAATGGCTATAAAGTGACTGTGGCACTCCCAAATGATGCGAGAGTCATCGTTGGAACGAAGGATGCCATATTATTTGCATATGATAGTCGTGAAAATGAGTTTGTTTTTAAGACGACGGTATTTACACTTAATGATGTCAAATATAGAAATAGTTTTTTAATAAAACGACTTTCAAATAGTGATTTCACTTTTATTAATCGCGTGACGATGCCAGAATATCTTTATGGCGTTTTGCCAAAGGAGGCAAGCGAAAGCTGGCCAATAGAGGCGTTAAAAGCACAGGCTGTGGCTTCTAAAAATTTTGCGCTAACCATTGGAAGTAAATATGCAGCCTATGGATTTGATGTAGATGCCACCGTCAATAGCCAAGTTTATGGTGGATATTCGGTGGAGAAGCCTAGATGTAATCAAGCGGTTGATGAAACGGATGGTTATGCACTTGCCTATCAGGGAACCCTCATACCCATGTATTTTCATTCAAGTAGTGGAGGGATAACGGATAATTCAGAAAACGTATGGTCAGGCACATTACCATATATAAGAAGTACAACTGATTTTTACTCATTAGGTGCTCCCAATACGGATTGGAGTGCGAAGATAAACAAATCTGAAATTGAAGCTAAATTGATACAAGCAGGTTATAATGTAGGTAGTCTAACCCAAGTTAAAATATTGAGTAGGGCAGAAAGTGGTCGTGTTCTCGAATTTGAGTTTATTGGAAATCTTGGTAAAGCAACCGTAGCAAAGGACAAAATAAGATCGGTCCTTGGCGCATCTGTGATAAAGAGTACCTTGTTTAGCTTTGATCCTGATACAGCAGTAACTGATGTAGCTGCGATAAAGGCGGGTGCTGCCAATCAAGATAGCAGTACAACAAAGCCCATTAATTTAGGTGAAAATGGTGCGATGCCAAAGCTTGCAATTAATGTTGCACCAACCTATGGTGTATTGTTAGATTCAGAGCTTAGCTATTATCAGTCAGGCGCAGTAACCAATAAGAAGGTGGATAAAAATGCTCTGATGGCATCGGATGATATATATCAGACAAATTCGCAGATTAATAAGCCCTATTTGTATAATTCTACTGAATCATTTGACATAACTGATGGTTATGTGGTATTTTATGGTCACGGTTATGGACATGGACTTGGAATGAGTCAATGGGGTGCTAAGGCCATGGCTGATTTGGGATTTGATTACGAAGCTATACTAAAATACTATTATAAAGATACTGAATTAATCCAACTCCACTAGGTGTTGGATTTATTCGCGAAAAAAGGAAAAACGATGAAAACAAGTGATTTTTATTTTGATTTACCAGAGGAATTAATTGCACAAACGCCATTACTTGAAAGGTCAAGCTCTAGATTGATGCATATTGACAAAAAGTCGAGAACCATAACACATAGGACCTTTCATGAGGTAATTGACCACTTAAGAAGTGGAGATTGTTTGGTGCTAAACAATACAAAGGTAATACCTGCAAGACTGTATGGCAGTAAAGAAACGGGTGCGGTTGTAGAGTTTTTACTTCTTAAAAGATTGTCTTTAACAACCTGGGAAACACTTGTAAAACCAGGGAAAAAGGCAAAGATAGGTACAGAATTTACATTTGGAGATGGCAGATTAAAATGTATCGTCGTCGATATTGGCGATGAGGGTTCAAGAATTATTGAGTTCATGTATGAGGGTGTCTTTGAGCATATTTTAGAAGAGCTTGGAACTATGCCATTACCACCTTATATCACAGAAAAATTAGAGGATCCGACGAGATACAATACGGTTTATGCTAAAAATGACGGTTCAGCGGCTGCACCAACTGCTGGATTACATTTTACTGAAGCGTTATTAAATGAAATAAAAGCAAAGGGTGTAAAAATTGCCTTTGTCACGCTCCATGTGGGACTGGGAACATTTAGACCCGTTAAAGTGGATGATGTTAACTCTCACAAAATGCATTCAGAGTATTATGAGCTCGATGAAGAAAATGCAAGGATTATAAACGATGCCAAGTCAAGTGGTGGGCGGATTATCTCCGTTGGCACGACCTCGACCAGAACACTTGAAACCATTGGTAACGAAGATGGAATTGTCAAAGCACAAGGTGGATGGACAGAAATATTTATCTACCCTGGTTATCGGTTTAAGGTGGTAGATGGGCTAATTACGAACTTCCATCTACCAGAATCTACATTAATTATGCTGGTAAGTGCATTTCTAGACAGAGAAATTGTATTAGAAGCCTATGAAATAGCTGTAAGAGAACAATACAGATTCTTTAGTTTTGGCGATGCTATGTTGATTTTATAAATAAGGAGTATTAAAAATGGCGATTAGATACGAACTGATAAAAGAGTGCAAACAAACTGGTGCAAGATTAGGGCGTCTACATACACCGCATGGTGTTATTGAAACCCCAATATTTATGCCAGTTGGGACACAAGCAACTGTAAAGGCGATGACACCAGAAGAGCTAAAGGAAATTGAAGCGCAAATTATACTTTCTAATACCTATCATCTGTATTTAAGACCAGGTCACGAGCTTGTAAAAGAGGCTGGAGGTCTACACAAATTCATGAATTGGGATCGTCCTATTCTAACTGATAGTGGTGGCTTTCAGGTGTTTAGCTTAGGTGAATTAAGAAAAATCACTGAAGAAGGCGTTACCTTTCAGTCACATCTTGATGGTAGCAGACACTTTTTATCGCCAGAACGCGTTATGGAGGTAGAAACTGCATTGGGTGCAGATATAATCATGGCATTTGATGAATGTGCACCCTATCCAGCAGATTATGATTATGTAAAAAAATCTATGGAAAGAACCACAAGATGGGCCGTTAGATGTAAAGAAGCTTTTACTAACACTGAAAATCAAGCGCTTTTCGGCATCGTACAAGGTGGTATGTATAAGGATTTAAGAGAAAAAAGCGCTGCTGATCTAGTCGCACTGGATTTTCCAGGCTATTCTATAGGCGGTCTTAGTGTTGGTGAACCAAAAGAATTGATGTATGAAGTACTCGATTATACAACGCCATTATTACCAAAGGACAAGCCGAGATATCTTATGGGTGTTGGTAGTCCAGATGCACTTATCGAAGGTGCCATTAGAGGCGTCGATATGTTTGACTGTGTCCTTCCAACTCGAATCGCTAGAAATGGTACTGCCATGACCTCACAAGGTAAGGTCGTTATAAAAAATGCGAAATATACGAGAGATTTTTCACCACTTGATCCTGAATGTGACTGCTATTGCTGTAAAAACTATACGAAAGCCTATATCAGACACCTCTATAAAGCAGATGAAATTCTTTCATCAAGATTGTTGTCCACACATAACCTTCATTTCCTTTTAAATCTTATGAAACAAGTGCGTCAAGCCATCATGGAGGATCGTTTAATGGACTTTAGAAATGAATTCTTCACAAAATATTATGGCGATTCAGAATTGTAATCAATTGAAATTCTGATATAATGTTATGTAAATGATGCTGTTTTTAATGGCAGACTAAGAATTGTTAAAGGAGAATATATAATGAATAGTACGGTTGGATTGATTGCTTATATGGGATTTTTCTTTGTCCTAATGTATTTTTTAATTATCAGACCACAAAAGAAAAAAACCAAACAATTAAATGATCTTAGAGGCAGTGTCAAAGCTGGAGATACACTTGTAACCATCGGTGGTATCGTAGGCACAGTAGTAAAAGTAAAAGAAGATGAGTTCGTTATCGAAGTTGGCGCAGCAAGAACGAAATTAACCTTTAAAAAATGGGCAATTTCTTCTATCGAAAAGGCTAGTGATGCTGCAGTTCAAGTTGTAGAGGATGACGAAATCGAAGAATAGTCGATAATAACCAGTTGTAATTTGAACCGAATCCAGTTATTTGGATTCGGTTTTTTATTAAGTCACAATCTCACTTGTGACACTACAAACAAATACTCTTTTCTAATCATTAAAAGCGTGGTATAATAGCTTGTATTTTATCAAAAAAGGTATGAAGACAAGTATCTAAAGTTTTGGGAGGGTTAGCATCATGAAACATATAAAAACAATTAATACGGGTTCATTAAAAAGCTCAGCAGCTCACGGTGGCTGTGGCGAATGTCAAACATCTTGTCAATCAGCATGTAAGACTTCTTGTACTGTAGGAAACCAAGAGTGTGAAAGAAAATAATCGAATGATTCTATTCATAAAAGAGCAGCCTACAGCTGCTTTTCTTCTTGCAATGAAATTAGGAGGTAACAATGATCCACAAATTTAAACAAGGCGATATGTTCTTTGTTTTAGATGTTAATAGCGGTGCTGTGCATATCATAGATGAAATCGTATTCGACGCACTAGAATACTACCCGCAAAACAATGCTGTTTCTGTTATTCGCATGCTTAAGGATAAGTATCCTGAAGCTTCAATTAAAGAAACGCTAGAAGAAATCGACTACTTAATCGAGAATGATATGCTCTATACGGACGATGCCTATGTAAATTCGATAGAGTTTAATAATAGAAGTCCTATCATAAAAGCACTTTGTCTACATGTGGCTCATGACTGTAATATTAGATGCGCATATTGCTTTGCTTCCCAAGGTGACTTTAAGGGAGATCGTTCATTAATGCCTTACGAGGTAGGAAAAAACGCATTGGATTTATTAATTGCCAATTCAGGGAATAGACGGAATTTAGAGGTTGATTTCTTTGGTGGTGAACCACTTATGAATTTTGAAGTGGTAAAGCAATTGGTAGAGTATGGTAGAAGCCTAGAGCCAATTCACAATAAAAACTTTAGATTTACACTCACAACAAATGGCGTATTGTTAAACGATGAAAATATGGCATATATCAACGAAAATATGTCAAATGTCGTTCTTAGCATCGATGGCAGAAGAGAAGTAAATGATAAAATGAGATATACAATTAGCGGCGGTGGCACCTATGATATCATCGTTGATAAATTTAAGAAGCTGGTCGAAAAAAGAGAAGGTAAGTCTTACTATGTAAGGGGAACCTTTACAAGCAATAACTTAGACTTTTCAAAAGACGTCATTCATTTAGCGGATTTAGGCTTTAAAAGCACCTCAGTTGAACCAGTGGTTGCAAAACCAACGGATTCATATGCAATTACAGAGGAACACCTGGATGTGCTAAAAACTGAGTATGAAAGACTTGCTGAGGAGATGGTGGTTCGTCACAATGCAGGCAATGATTTCTCCTTTTTCCATTTTGCAATCGATATGAGTCAGGGACCATGTGTGGTTAAAAGACTTTCTGGCTGTGGTGCGGGCTCAGAGTATTTAGCCGTTACTCCAGAGGGAGACATATATCCATGTCATCAATTCGTAGGTGATGAGCACTTTAAAATGGGCAATGTTATGGCGGGTGTTTTAGATTTTGGTTTAACCAACCAGTTTAAAAATGCACATGTTTATAATAAAGAAAAGTGTAGAAGCTGTTGGGCGAAGTTCTACTGCTCTGGTGGTTGTCATGCAAATGCTTACAATTTTAACAACGATATTTTTGTTCCATATGATATCGGCTGTGAACTTGAGAAGAAAAGAATTGAAAGCTCACTCTATCTATATGGCAAAATGAATCAAACTGAAGAGTAATCAAGTCGGTCAAAATGAACAAATGTTCATGTTCAAAAATTTTAGGATGCGATTTCTGAAGAATTAAAGTATAGGAACTAGAGAAATCAAAACTAATAATTAAGGGTTATCCAAGGGAAGGAGCCATCATGTTAATTGAAATTAAGGGATTTGTCCCAAAGATCAGTGAAAACAGCTTTATCGCGAACTCAGCAGAGGTTATTGGTCAAGTTGTTGTAGAAGATGGCGCTAACATTTGGTATAATACAGTAGTTAGGGGTGACGTAGAGCCAATTACCATAGGTAAGGGAACCAATGTTCAGGATTTGAGTGTCTTGCACACAAGTAAAGGGTTTCCTACAACTATTGGTGAAGACGTTACCATAGGACATCGCGCCATCTGTCACGGATGCACGATCGAAGATAATGTTTTAATCGGTATGGGAGCAATCGTTCTTGATGGCGCCTATATTGAGGCCAATGTTATCATAGGTGCCGGTTCACTGGTGCCACCTAAAAAGAGAATTCCATCAGGTTCCTTGGTTATGGGTTCACCTGCGAAAGTGGTTAGAACACTATCTGAGGAAGAGATTGAACACATAAAGCAATCTGCAAAAAACTACGTGGAATTGTCACAGCATTACAAAACAAAATAGGAGGCATTCAACATGAAAGGAAAAAACACGATCTTGTTTTTCCTAATCGTCGTACTTATTGCAGGCCTGGCTTATGTGGCAGTTGAAGGTTTAACCATTGGCAAGCTATCTATCGCTCCTGTAAGAGACGAATTAAAACTCGGTTTGGATATCGAGGGTGGCGTCAGCGTCGTTTATGAAGCGATTTCTGATGAAACAGGCGATGATTTGGCTAGAACGATGCAACAAACAAAAGAAATTATTGGTCGCCGTATTAACGAACTCGGCTTGACAGAACCAGTAATTACTTTACAAGGCGAAAAGAGACTTAGAATTGAATTACCTGGCGTTAGCAATGCACAGGATGCAATTGATGTGATCGGTAAAACTGCGTTACTAGAGTTTGACTTGGTTACGGGAACAACTCCTGCAGCAGAAGGTATGACCACTTCAGATTTTGAATATGAAAAAATTCTTGAAGGTCAAAATATCAAAGACGCCTATGTTTCAAAAAACTCTTATAGCCAACCTGTAGTAGCTTTGAAATTTGACGCGACAGGTACGGATTTGTTTAGAGATGCGACAAGTAAAGCGACAAGTGGTGGTACTGGTAAAGGTCAAATCGCTATCGTATTAGACAACCAAGTTATCTCAGCGCCGTATACGTCAATTGTTATTGCAAATGGTGAAGCGATTATCGAAGGTAACTTTACGTACGATTCAGCAAACAATTTAGCAATGTTGATTAGAGGTGGTGCGCTACCAGTTCAATTGGATGAAATTCAAACATCTGTTATTGGCCCAACTCTTGGTTTAAACTCATTTAATTCAGCTATCAAAGCAGCTTTTTACGGTATTATTTTAGTCATGGTTTTCATGATGTTTTTCTATAGAATTCCAGGTGTTATTGCTTCTATCGCTTTAACACTATACGCCTTAATCGTTGTTTATATCATGATCGGGTTAAATGCGACGCTTACTTTACCAGGTATTGCAGGTATCGTCATTTCACTGGGTATGGCAGTAGATGCAAACGTTATTATCTTTGAGCGTTTGAAGGAAGAAATGAAAGTTGGTAAATCACTTAGAGCTTCTATTGATGGCGGTTTCCATAGAGCGATGAGTACCATCGTAGACTCGAACGTTACGACATTTATCGCTGCATTGATCCTCTTTGCATTTGGCGAAGGCCCAATCAAGGGATTTGCAGTGACACTTATGATCGGTATAATTTCAAGTATGTTAACAGCAGTTATCGTGACGAAATCACTACTTAAACTGTCTCTTGGCTTTACAGATCGTAAAAAACTTTACGGGTCAAGGGGGTAATGGTGATGAAAAATATTCAATTTATGAAGCATTATAAACTTTGGTTCGCGATTTCAGGAGCAGTAATCCTAATCGGGATTGTAATGATGTTGATTAACGGCTTAAATCTAGGAATTGATTTTACTGGTGGTACAATGATCCAAGTAGAATTACATCAGGAAGTTTCTGTTGCAGAAATAACAGACTTATTATCAGAATATAATTTAAGCCCAGATATCGTGCATTCTGGTGAAGCAAAAACAGGCGTTATCATTAAAACTAAGGTTTCATTAGAAAATGCTGAAAGAACGGAAATTTTTAATACAATCAATAGTAAATATCCACTTACTAGCTCAGATTTTAGTGCGGATCAATTTGGTCCAAATATGGGTGAAGAGATTAGAAATAGAGCGATTATTGCAGTTTTAATAGCATCTGTTTTTATGTTGATCTATATTTCAATTAGATTTGAGAGCCTATTTGGTATTGCTGCAATAGTTTGCTTGTTGCATGACGTGTTATTCGTCATCGCTATTTATGCAATTACAGGTAAAAGTGTTAACTCAAGCTTTATCGCTGCAATCTTAACGATTGTTGGTTACTCAATCAATGATACAATCGTTGTTTTCGATAGAGTTCGTGAAAATATCAAAAAAGAAAAAACAAAAGATTATATGGCTTTAGTTGACATTTCTGTCAACCAAACCTTGTCTAGAACGTTAAATACGTCATTGACAACACTTCTGGTAATTGCTGCATTATTTGTATTTGGTTCTGAATCAATCAAGGACTTTGCATTCCCATTATTAGTAGGTGTTTCAGTAGGAACATATTCATCAATCTTTATTGCAAGTCCTGTTTGGGCGTTAACACGTGCTAAATTCGGTAAAAAGAGCGCTTACGCTGCAAAATAATTGCATTTTGCTGGGATCAAACGCTAAATAAGGTTAATTACATGATGCCGTATAGGAGTATACACTCCAATACGGCATTGTTTGATTTTTATTAACCTACAAAAAAATCGACAGATACATAAAATTGACATATAATTAAGTAAAAGAATAGTGGGGGGTTATTATGCAAATATATATTGTACTAATTTTACTGTTTTCGATCTTAGTGACGCTATTTGCAATTTTTAATGCATCAGTGGTGACTGTGAGTTTATTTTTTGTTGAGGCACAGATTTCACTTGCATTAGTTATTATAATTTCAACGCTAATAGGAGCTGTTACCGTCGTTTTATTTGACATGTTTAAGAAAATTAAGCAAGGGAAACAGGTTAAAGATCTCAGTAAAAGAATAGAAGCTTTAGAAAAGCAAATTGCTGTTAAAGATGAAGCGATTCGACAAAGAGATCAAGTTTTGAGTGAAAAAGAGCAGGAGCTCACTAGACGCGATGGGATCATAAAAGAGCTAAGATTAGAGCAGAGTCAAAATAGTTTAGAAACGACAGAAAATGAAAATAAATCAGATGAAGTGGGTAATCAATGATATTTCAAAGCGCCATATGGTCAGAAAGAGCCATTGACCAACAGGTTATCAATAAAAAAAGCAAGGAATGGCATAAAGACCAGTTAATAACAAAGCTTTTACTAGATAGAGGATTAGAGTCAGAATCTGAAGTTGAAATGTTTTTAAATCCTAAAATTGAGGATCTAAGGGATCCTCTTTTATTATTGGATATGGATAAAGCGGTTGAACGAGTCAAAACTGCAATTACAAATAGAGAGAATATTTGGCTTTATGGCGATTATGATGTAGATGGTATCACAAGTATTTCGATATTGATGAAATATTTTAAAGCTATTGGCATTGTATCGAATTATTATATCCCAGATAGAATTGATGAAGGATATGGAATCAGTAATCAAGGTCTAGAAACTATCGTGGAAAAGGGTGGCAATTTAGTTATAACTGTCGATTGTGGAATAACAGCAATTGAGCAGGCAAAATATGCCAAATCGATAGGTCTTGATTTAATTATCACAGATCATCATGAGTTTCAAGGTGATTTACCGGATGCACTTGCTGTTATTAATCCTAAAAGAGGCGACTATCCCTTTAAATCGCTCGCTGGCTGCGGTGTTGCTTTGAAACTGGTACAAGCGCTAACCGGCGATGAATTTGGCAATTTTTACGACCAAGTTATCGATATTGCAGCACTTGGCACAGTAGCTGATATTGTACCACTGGTCGATGAAAATAGGGTTATTACAAGTATCGGATTGGCTAAAATGCCAAATACCAATAATCCAGGAATACAAGCTCTGATTGCTGAGGCGGGCTTAGTTGGAAAAGAGATCAATTCAGGACATATAGGCTTTGTCATAGCTCCGAGAATCAACGCCTCTGGAAGAATTGGTAATCCGAGTATAGCAGTTGACATGCTTCTTGAAGATGATTATTTTACAGCACTTGAAATTGCGAAAGCATTGAGTCAGCTCAATTCAGAGAGACAAAGTCAAGAGCGTGAGATACTGGAGAGTGCTGAAGCGTACATTCAAAGACATATTAATTTAGACCTTGAACGGATCCTACTAATTGTTGGTGAAGACTGGCATACAGGTATAATTGGGATCGTCGCATCAAAGCTTTCTGATAAATACTCTAGACCGACCATCATTCTTAATAGTGATGGTGAGAATGCGAAGGGCTCTGCAAGAAGTATAGAGGGGATTAGTATATACGACGTACTATCTAACTTTTCTCACCTTTTTGAGAAATTTGGTGGGCATGAGCAAGCTGCTGGCCTCTCGTTAAAGGCGGCAAATATCCCTTTATTAAAAGAAGGCTTGATTCGGTATGCTATTGCGCATATTCAAGAGTATATGCTGGTTTCACAAGAAAGAGTAGATGGCGTTTTAGAGCCTAAGATGGTAACCCATGATTTAGTTGAAACAATTGAGCATTTGAAGCCGTTTGGAATGGGGAATCCAAAGCCTCAATTCGTATTTAATCATTTAATCATTGAAGACTATAAAACCATTGGCAAGCTTCAAAATCACTTGAAAATGGTAGTCAATGACGGCAATCGTGTTTATGATGCACTGGCCTTTAATCGATCAGAGTTTATGAAGCATTTAAGAAAAAATGAAGAAATACATCTTTTGATGACACTTGAAAAGAACAATTTTATGGGTGTAGAAACCATTCAATTCTTAATCAAGGATATGATAAAAGAAAGAATGCCAGTTGGTGAGCAGCTAAAAAGACGTCTTGAAGCCTCACAATATAGATATATTTTGGAGAGTAATAACAATCCTGACACACAACATTTTACATCGATAGATAGTTTTGATATAATATTTTCTGTTCCTTCAAAATTGCCAGTACTAATTTATTCTGAAGAAGGTATTAACAAGTTTAAGGAAGCGGTATTAAGTCGAAATTTTGTGGATTATACGCTACATTTCAACGAACTGAATGAGAGTGAATCAAGAGAAGGTTTTTGGGATATCGTTATCTTCCCTGTGAAGGTCGATCACGCTGCTGCTTATATCTATTTTGCTGATGCCTATCATTTGGATGTGCTGTCTCATATTCCGACGAGAGAAGATTTGGCAATTTTTTATAAGCTTGCTTCACAGAAACGCGATGCAAAGCTACAGCAGCTAAACCATCGAGGGACGTTTAGCTTGGTAAAGTGTCGACTTTGTCTTGAACTTCTTTCACAAATGCAGCTGTTGAATTATCAATTGAATGGAGATCTAGTTACGTTAGAGTGGTTACCACGGCCTGAGCATAAAATTGATATGGAACAGCTGCCGTGGTATAGACAGATTCAAGAAAGATGGCGCAAATAATAAAACGACTTAATAAAGACAATGTCTTTTAATATGGAGGTAAGAATGGATTTAAAAGCTAAAATTCGTGTAATCGAAGGCTTTCCAAAAGAGGGGATTAGTTTTAAGGATGTAACGACTTTACTCAGCGATGGTGAAGCCTATCGCCAAGCAATTGAGACCTGCCTAGATTTATTTGAGGGCATAGAGTTTGATGTCGTTGTAGGTCCTGAGGCTAGAGGATTTTTGATTGGTGCGCCACTTGCGGTATTGGCAAGAAAAGGTTTTGTACCTGTGCGTAAGCCTGGTAAATTGCCATCAGAGACGATTAAACACGAATATGCCTTAGAGTACGGTACTGATGTGCTTGAAATGCATCTGGATGCCATAAAGCCTGGTGATCGCGTTTTAATCGCTGATGATTTACTTGCTACTGGTGGTACAGCTAAGGCTGTATGTGAATTAATTGAAAAGCTAGGTGGCACAGTGGTCGGTTTAGCATTCCTTATGGAGCTTGATTTCTTAGATGGTAGAAAAGTGCTAGATGGCTATAAAGTGTTTAGTGCAATCAATTACGAGTCATAAAAAATGGTTGTAAATAACTGAATAAATCTGTAAAATATATATAAAATAGTTCGTTCAACTGGCTTGAACGGACTATTCTTAATAATTGACCGGCATTTTTGTACTTAAATCGATACTTAAGATGGTGTGAGGATGAATTTAGAAGGATATTTAATTAAGGTTAAAGGGTTTGCGCCTTATCTTGACATGGATAGAATTGCAAAGGCATATGAGTTTGGCGACAAAGCACACACTGGGCAGTTAAGAAAAGATGGAACCCCTTTTTTTAATCATCCAACCAGTGTTTCTTTAATCTTAGCTGAACTTGAAATGGATGAAGAGACAATCATCGCAGCGTTGCTTCACGATACGGTAGAGGATACCTATGTAACCCTTGAGGATGTTGAAAAACAATTCGGTAAAGAGGTTGCTTTACTTGTTGATGGCGTAACAAAGCTTGCGATTATTAACTATGAAACAAAACAAGAGCAGCAGGTTGAAAATCTTAGAAAAATGTTTTTAGCGATGTCCAGCGATATTCGCGTTATATTGATTAAGCTTGCCGATCGTCTTCATAACATTAGAACCTTAGGTGCGATGACACCTGAAAAACAGAAGGAAAAAGCGGAGGAAACGATAGAGATATTTGCTCCTATCGCACATCGACTTGGTATTTTTAGAATCAAATGGGAGCTAGAGGACTTAAGTCTTAAATATCTTGATCCTGAAGGCTATAAGGATCTCGTACGCAAGGTTGATAAAAAGCGTACGGAGAGAGAGTCAATTATTAACGACTATATACACCAAATCGAGCAAGCCTTAACTGAGCTGGGCATCGATTTTGAAATTTATGGCAGACCGAAGAATTTTTACAGCATTTATAAAAAAATGAAGTTTCAACATAAAGAGTTTGATGAAATATACGACCTAACTGCAATTCGTGTCGTATGTAGTGATATAAAGGACTGCTATAGCGCCCTTGGTGCTGTGCACACATTATGGAAGCCTATACCTGGTAGGTTTAAGGATTATATCGCTATGCCCAAAGCCAATCTCTATCAGTCGTTACATACGACATTGATGGGGAATGGCGAGCCTTTTGAAATTCAGATTAGAACCCGTGAAATGCATGAAATTGCCGAATACGGTATTGCAGCGCACTGGAAGTACAAAGAGGGGAATAAAGCATCAAATAATGAAATGGAGAAAAAAATATCTTCATTTAGGCAAATGATGGAGTGGCAAAGTGACTTAAAGGATCCAAGTGAGTTTATGAATTCACTCAAGTTAGATTTGTTTAATACTGAGGTTTTTGTGTTTACGCCAAATGGTCAAGTCGTTGACTTACCGGTTGGAAGTACCCCAGTTGATTTTGCATATAAAATTCACTCTGAAGTGGGTAATAAATGCATTGGTGCTAAAGTTAATGGTAGAATAGTACCACTTAACTATCAGCTTCAAAATGGTCAAAGAATTGAGATTATGACCACTAAAACTGCTCAAGGTCCTTCTAGAGACTGGTTAAAATTTGTTAAAAGCACACAAGCAAAGCAAAAAATTAAGCAGTGGTTCAAGAAAGAACGACGAGATGAAAACGTTGAAAAGGGTCAGGAGATTATAATTGCAGAATTAAAGCGTCAAAATTTACCGGTAAAGGTCGTTTTGAATGAAGATTACCTAGAGGCTATTTTAAAACGCCTTAGTTTAAAATCTATTGAAGATATGTATAACGCTATAGGCTACGGTGGCATTCTTACCAGTCAGGTTGTACCTAAAATAAAGGAAAAATTCTTTAAAGAGCAAAAAGAAGAGCTTGCAAAGCAAAAAACAGAGATTGAAAAGTTTGATGATCTCCCAAACAAAAAGAAGCCAATAAAGAAAAGTGAAACCGGCGTAGTTGTAAAAGGAATAGATGATATCCTCGTTCGATTTGCAAAATGCTGTACACCTGTTCCAGGTGATAGTATTATTGGCTACATTACAAGAGGTAGAGGCGTTACGATTCATAGAAGTGACTGTGAGAACTTTGAAAAGACAGATGAAAGTAAAAATCGCTTTATTGAGGTTTCATGGGCAGATAGTGCAAATACTTCTTATTCAGCGAGCGTTCAGGTGGTTTCTTTAGATAGAAAGGGCTTGCTTTCTGAAATTACGATGATGATGCACGAGCTGGATATGACCATGTCTGGAATCAATGCGAAAATCGATAAGAATGGCATTGCTATTGTTAATATCACTATAGAAATTTCGGATATTGAAGAGCTCAACAAATTGATGAAAAAGCTTAAGAATTTAGAAGACATGATAGAAGTAAAAAGGATTAGTTCTTAGGAGGCAAGATGAGGGCAGTTGTACAGCGCGTTAATTTTTCTTCAGTCGTCGTAGATGGAATAGCGGTTGGAGAAATAAAGAAGGGCTATAATGTACTTTTAGGTGTTGAAGATGGCGATACCGAAAAGGACGTTGTGTATATGGCAGATAAAATTGTCAATCTAAGAATATTTGAAGATGAAGATGAAAAAATGAACTTATCATTGTTAGACGTTGGAGGAGAAATGCTTTGTATTTCACAGTTTACGCTAATGGGTGACTGTAGAAAAGGCCGACGACCAAACTTTATGAGTGCGGCAAAGCCTGATATTGCGAATTCGTTATATGAACAGTTTTGTGATACTGTTGTAGGTTTGGGTATTAATGTTCAAAAAGGAAGGTTTCAAGCACACATGATAGTCGATATCCAAAACGACGGACCTGTTACGGTTTTAGTGGATAGTAAAAAGTGCTTTTAACTTTTGGAGGGTCAAATGATTTTAGAAAAAATTGCAGTCGGCGCTTATGCCGCAAATTGCTTTATCGTTGGTGATGAAGAAACCCGAATTGGTATGGTCATCGATCCGGGCGGTGAAGCGGAAAGAATTTATAAAAAAATTGAAGATTTGGGACTTAGCATTGCCTATATCGTTTTGACACATGCGCATGGTGATCATATCGGTGGTGTTGAGAAACTTAAAAAATTAACAAGTGCTCCAGTTCTACTTCATCACGATGAGGAGGAAATGCTTAAGACGCCAAGCTTGAATTTGACACAATCCATGAATGGTCCTACTGTTGCGATGACAGCAGATCGTACCATTGGAGAGGGAGAAGTTCTTTCAGTTGGTGGCTTAAAATGTAAAGTGATTCATACGCCAGGGCATACAATTGGTGGCATTTGTCTTTATTTCGATAAAGAGAAGATTCTTTTTAGTGGTGATACTTTGTTCTATGGTTCGATTGGAAGAACAGATTTACCTGGTGGAAGTCACAAACAGTTAATACAGGGGATACTCAATAAGCTCATGATTTTAGAGGATCAGGTTGCAGTTTACCCAGGTCATGGTGCAAGCTCCTCAATTGGTTTTGAAAGAAAACGCAATCCATTTCTACAAGGTTAAGTTATGCAGGTTCAGTTGGTTGTTTATAAAAATAAAAATGAAATTCACTTCGAGGTGGATGCATTAATTGAGATATTTCTCCCAGCTACACAGATTGCCTTTACAGACTCTATAGAGAGCTTTAACGAGTTGATAATGTGTGGTGTATCTGGCGTCTATCTCAATACGGATGAAACATCAGTGGAGATGAGGCTATATATAGATAAGGTTCTTGAAGAAAGGACCTTATTTGTGCGCTCTGAAACAGATAGACACAGCATCAAACGTCATTTGTATCACATGCTTGAGAAGCAATATAAGCCGACCTCTGAATGGGGAATTCTAGTTGGAATTAGACCAGTTAAAATTGTTCATGAATTATTGGATCAAGCGTACGATGAGCAACAAATTAAGGAGATTCTATCTGAAGAATACTTGGTTCAACCTAATAAAATTAACTTAATGATTGAGGTTGCAAAAAGGGAGAGACCTCATCTGTACCCCAATCGTAAAGAATCAGTGTCTCTCTATATCTGTATTCCATTCTGTCCAACCCGCTGTGTTTACTGTTCATTCCCTTCCAATGATATGAAGGTTAAGGGTAAATTACTACCGAGGTATCTTGAGCTTTTGTTAGAGGAAGTGAGTTATGCCATTGCTCAGGTTGAGCTTGCGAATAAAGAAATTGATTGTATTTACATTGGTGGTGGTACGCCAACGAGTTTAGATGCTTCACAATTAGAGACTTTGTTACAAATGATTCAAAGCCGACTAGACTTGAATCGGGTTAAGGAATATACTGTAGAAGCGGGTCGTCCGGATACCATTACTATTGAAAAATTAGAGATTATGAAACGATATGGTGTTGATCGTATTTGCATTAATCCTCAGAGCTTTAATAATGAAACTTTGATACAGATTGGACGTAAGCACGATGATCAAATGATCATTGAAGCGTTTAAGGCTGCAAGAGAGATTGGCTTTAGAAGCATAAACATGGATTTAATTATGGGTTTGCCTGGCGAGACCGTCGATGATGCAAGGCTTACAATCTCAAAAGTCATCGGATTTAGACCAGAAAATGTAACTATCCATACTTTAGCAGTTAAGAAGGCCTCAAGGCTCATTGAATCACTTGAAGCTTATGAGCTGGCTCATGATCAAACCGTAAGTGAAATGCTAGCTATTTCAGATCAAGAATTGAGAACGGTCGGGTTGACGCCCTACTATATGTATCGTCAAAAGAAGATGATTGGCCATCTTGAAAATGTTGGCTATGCTCTTGATGGATTTGAATCATTGTATAATATGAGAATCATGGAAGAAAAACATACGATTGTCGCTTGTGGTGCAGGGGCAGTATCTAAAATCTGTTTTCCCGATGAAAATCGCTTTGAAAGAGTCGCAAATTTCAAAGGGCTTGAGGACTATCTTGACAGATTTGATGAGATTTTATTAAAAAAAGAGGCAATTATAAATCATAAATAATAGCGGAGGTAAATATGGGTGAGGCATTAAACGGATTAAAGCGTTCGCATTATGCTGGCGATTTAAGAGAAGCGCACATTAATCAAGAAGTGACGTTAATGGGGTGGGTTCAAAAGAGAAGAAATTTAGGGAGTTTAATCTTCGTCGATTTAAGAGATAGAACTGGAATTTGCCAAGTTGTATTTGATACAGCTGTATCTGAAGCTGCTTTTGAAAAAGCAAATGCGATTCGTAATGAGTATGTTATCGCAATTACAGGTAAAGTTATGAAGCGACAATCGGTAAATCCTAATCTACCAACGGGTCAAATTGAGATTTTTGCTGAGGAGCTTAAGATCCTTTGCGAATCGGAAGTGCCACCAATTCACGTCGATGACAACGACGAAGCCAATGAACGATTAAGACTAAAATATCGCTATTTGGACTTAAGAAAACCTAAAATGCAAAATTATTTGTTTACAAGACATAGAATTGCATCAGCAGCAAGAAGGTTTTTTGATTCACATGGGTTTGTAGATGTTGAGACACCGATGCTGACTAAACCAACTCCAGAGGGTGCAAGAGATTACTTGGTGCCAAGCCGTGTGAATCCTAATAAATTTTATGCATTACCACAATCACCACAGTTATTTAAGCAACTACTTATGGTATCTGGGTTTGATAGATATTATCAAATTACAAAATGCTTTAGAGATGAAGATTTAAGAGCAGATCGACAACCTGAATTTACTCAAATCGACGTTGAAATGTCGTTTGTGGATGAAGAAGACGTTAGAGCGATCAATGAAGAGTTGTTAAAATACATCTTCAAGGAAGTTGCTGATGTTGATGTAGCTCTACCTCTTAATAAACTTACTTATCATGAGGCAATGACAAGATATGGATCGGATAAACCAGATGTTCGATTTGGTTTCGAGTTAAAGCATTTAAATGATATGTTTGTCGATACAGAGTTTAAAGTATTTGCCGATACACTTGCATCAAATGGTGACATTAGGGGTATAAATATCAATGGATATGCAGACCGTTATTCTAGAAAAGACATCGGTAAGCTTGAAGACTTTATTAAAACATATGGTGCAAAAGGACTTGCTTGGATTAAGTTCTCTGGAGATGAGATGCAATCTTCAATTAACAAATTTTTAAATGAAGCTCATGTGGCGGAAATTAAAGCAAGATTCAATGCAGGTGATAACGATTTAATATTAATCGTTGCCGATAAGCCAAGTGTTGTATTTGATTCATTAGGCGCGCTGAGATGTGAGGTTGCGAAACAACTAGGCATTCTTGATCCAAAAGACTATAAGTTTTTATGGGTGACTGATTTCCCTCTCTTCGAGTATGACGAAGAAGAAAATCGATATGTTGCTAAGCACCATCCATTTACTTCACCTAAGGATGAAGACGTGGATAAGCTTGAATCTGATCCTGCTAACTGTAGAGCAAAGGCATATGACATTGTATTAAATGGCTATGAAATTGGTGGTGGTTCTATTAGAATTCACAATTCATCTGTTCAAGAAAGAATGTTCAAAGCACTTGGCTTTACTGAGGAAGAGGCTATCGAAAAATTTGGCTTCTTCATCGATGCTTTTAAATACGGTGCGCCACCACATGGTGGTATCGCATACGGCCTTGATAGAGTTGTTATGCTGGTCACTGGTACAGATAATATTAGAGACGTTATTGCATTCCCTAAAACTCAGGATGCAAAATGTCTGCTTACAAATGCACCAAGCGTTGCCGAAGAAAAACAGCTTGGAGAGCTGTATCTAGAATTAACGCCATACGAAAAAGGCAATGCTTAATCGGCGTTATTGAAAAACAAGAGGTGATGAAATGGATAGAGCTGGTATCGTAATCAATCAAATGGGTGAATACTCAAGGGTGAAACTCGTCAGACATACGGCGTGCGGCAATTGCGGTGCTTGTCAGTTAGGCGATGATCAAAAGGACATCATGCTAATTGCCAAAAATGCGGTAAGTGCAAAGGAAGGCGACTTGGTAGAAGTGTCTATGGAGACTGGTGGTGTCCTTAGTGCGGCATTTATTATGTATGTGATACCGCTATTTGGTCTATTTGTAGGGTTGTTTGTTGGGCAAGGTCTCTTTAAGACAAACGAAATCATGACCGCTGTCTTTGGCGTAATCGTCATGGCCTTGACTTATTTGGTGATTAAACTCAATGACAAGCGATTTTTAAAGAACGATAAATATACTGCTAAAATTTTAAAGGTTTTACAATCTGAACATGAAGGCTTGGTACCATTAAGCTAATTAATGTGGAGGCGTTATGTCAGTTGATAGAGTACTTCATCTAGCGAGTCGTAAAATCCTAGATTCTATAGAAGAAGGCGTTCATATCGTCGACAAAAAAGGTCGAACGATACTTTACAATAAGGCGATAGAGGAAATTGAAGGGTTGAGTCATCAACAGGTGGTTGGTAAGCATCTACTGGATATTTTCCCTGACTGGACAAAAGAGAACAGTACATTGTTGACTGTTCTCTCTTCTGGTGTGCCCATCATTGACAGAGAACAAAGCTATTTGAATTTTAGGGGTAAAAACATTAAAACGGTAAATTCAACTTATCCTATTTTTGATGGGGAAGAGCTTATCGGTGCGATAGAGATCGCTAAAAACTTTACAACGGTTAATCATATGTCTGAGCAGATCATTGAGCTACAGCAGAAGCTTTTGAAACCAGTTAAAAAGGAAGCTGGTATTAGGCAATATCACTTTGAACAGTTAATTGGTAAAACAGATCGTTACCTTGAAGCTATTAAAATTGCTAGAAGAGCATCAAAATCGAATTCAAGTGTGTTAATTTATGGTGATACTGGAACGGGTAAAGAGCTGTTTGCACAAAGCATTCATTATGCGAGCGAGCGTAAATCTAAGCCATTCATTGCTCAAAACTGTGCTGCGATCCCTGAAACCCTATTAGAAGGCTTATTATTTGGTACGGCAAAAGGCTCATTTACAGGTGCAACGGATCGACCAGGGTTATTCGAACAGGCAGATGGTGGTACCTTGTTTTTGGATGAAGTTAATAGCATGAGTTTGGCTTTGCAGGCTAAAATATTAAGGGTTCTACAGGAAAACTATGTGAGACGGGTTGGTGGCACAAAGGATGTTCCGATTGATGTTCGCATCATAGCAGCAACCAATGAGGAGCCAGAGCTTTTAATTACTGATGGACAGTTTCGCAAGGATTTATATTATCGATTGAATGTTATCAACATAAGAATTCCAAGCTTAAATGAGAGAGTGGAGGATATCCCGCTTTTGGTGGATTACTTCATTCGCGAGTACAATGAACAGCTTGGTAAGGATGTTTGGATGGTATCATCTGAATTATTAGAGGCGTTTAAACGCTATAACTGGGCGGGTAATATTAGAGAATTAAAAAACTTTATTGAATCCGCTATGAATTTAATCTCTGATGAGCACGTTATTGGAAAAGAGCATATGCCATCTCATGTGGCAGAAGTGCTACTGAAAAAAAGTCATTACATTCCAGATGCTGGAGTCATTGTCTCTGACTTGAATGCGCATTTGAGACTTATTGAAAAAGAGATTATTATCACTACCCTGGACAAATGTAATCATAATGTTTCTAAGGCTGCAAAGCAGCTGAACTTATCTAGGCAAAATTTGCAATATAAAATTAAACAGTTTGATATCGTGTAAAGAAATACTTAAGTGGGCTTAAAAATAAGCCTACTTTTTTATTTTAAATAAACAAGGTTTTACAGAGTAATAATGGTTGCTTTACATCCTATTAACGTTACTATGATATTTTTAGTATGTTAAGGAGTGTGTAAAGTATGGAAGATTTATTATTTAATGATATAATCGCCAATGAAAGAGTGCTTAGCTTTTATCAACCAATTGTCAACTTAAGAACGGGTGAAATCATAGGATATGAAGCGCTTTCTAGAGGGCCGGAAAGGACTGAGTTTTATTCACCATTAAAGCTGATTGAGCATGCACATGAAAAAGGGAGAATATGGGACCTTGAAATGTTGTTCAGAAAGAAAGCACTAGAAGGAATAAGAGAGCTAGAAATAGATAGACTCTTGTTTGTAAATGTAGATCCTGAAGTAATAAAATCACCTGATTATAGAACAGGTTTAACGAAAGAATACCTTGAAGAGATTGGAGGCGAAGAAAGTCGTATCGTATTCGAAATAACTGAAAGAACCGCAATATTTGATTATGATGCTTTTCTTGCCGTTTTAAATAATTATCGTAGACAGGGCTATCAGGTAGCAATTGATGACGTTGGAGCTGGTTACTCAGGACTTAAGACCATCAATGAGATTAGACCGAATTTTATTAAAATTGATATGGATTTGATAAGAGGGATTGATAAGGATGCTTTTAAACAATCGCTTATTAAGGCTTTTGTTGATACCTCTTTAACAACCAACATTAAAATTATTGCTGAGGGCATCGAGACCAAGGAGGAACTGAAAACCCTTATTTTACTTGGTGTGCATGCTGGACAGGGCTACTATTTAAAAAAGCCATCACAACAGTTTGAACAAATAGAGGACGAGGTTTTAACTCGGATTAGGGATTATAATAAGATTTCTAAGAATCTAAACGAATATTCACATGAATATCATTACATTTCAAATCTAATTAACACTAATGAAAGTCCCATATACGAATCGATGACCCCATGCATCTCAGTAAAAAACCAGCTTGATAAGACAGAGGCGCGCAGCGCTTGTATCTGTGAAAATCAAAGACCGGTGGGGATAGTTATGAAGCATAATATAGATGCAAGCATGTCTGGTAAATATGGCTATTCACTTTTTTCTAACAAACCTATATCAAGAATTATGAATGCTTCACCCTTAATTGTTGATTACTTTTTACCTATTAATGTCGTTGCTAAAAGTGCAATGGAACGACCAGATGAGCAACTTTTTGACGATTTAATTGTCACTAAGAGTGGTAAGTATTTTGGAACGGTATCGATGAAGAAAATCTTTGAATATACCCTAATGTACGAAAAGAATAATGCCAAAGAGCGCAATCCTTTGACTGGATTACCAGGCAATCCTGTGATCACAAGGGTCATGTCAGATGCGGTTACTTATAATAGCGGGTCTTGCATTATATACGTCGATATCAATGACTTTAAAGTCTATAATGATGTATATGGATTTGAAAAAGGGGACCTAATGATTAAATATTTAGCAGATATGATGAATGAAACTGTAAAAAGAAAATTTCCTCATACGAGCTTTATTGGCCATGTTGGTGGTGACGATTTTGTAATTGTCGTTGAAGGAGAGGTCAGCGAATACTACTCACTGGTGATGGCAATAATAGAGCAATTTGAAAGGGATAAATCTAGATTTTTCACTCAAGAGCATTACAAAAAGGGCAGTATAAAGGCAGAGGACCGGTTTGGAATAGTAAGAGATCTTTCGCTCACTTCAATCGCCCTTGCAGGACTTTATGGCAATTTAAACTCTTTTGCGCATTCTGAGGAGCTAAGTGAAGTTTTAGCGGGTTTAAAAAAATCAGCAAAAAAGCAAGGCGGAAGCTATGCCTTGCTAGAACAAACAACAGAATTTTTCACTAAAAGTAAACGATTAAAAGACGCATTTAAAGAGGACATTCGTCCTTTGACAAATGATTATACAAGGATTACCGAGGGACTTCTCCATCCTTAATCGGCCTTCTAGAGTCGGAGCCGATATTGTATAATATGACTGCAGCTATAATGAGTGCTGCGCCAATGAAGTGGTAGCTGTAAATGGCTTCACCTAAAAACAAAACCGCTAAAAGTGTAGAGAGTATAGGTACGCAATTGATAAATAAAGAAGCCTTTGACGGCCCGATTTCTTGAATGGCTAGCTGTTGGATCGAATAGCCAATAACCGTTGGAAAAATAGCCATATAGACGACTGCTAAATACGGTGAGCCACCAACCAAATACGCTTGTGTTTTTATGAAATCATATGTCGCAAAAGGTAACAGGAGTACAGCACAAAACAAAAATGAATAGGTTGTTAATTTTAAGGGTCCCATCATTGGGACTATTTTTTTTACTAAAATACCATAGACCGCCCATAAGAAAGTACCACATAGCATGATAAAGTCACCTTTATTAAAGTCTAGCTCTAATATGGAAATCAGATTGCCCTTGGTAATGATGTATAAAACACCAGTGAGGGCCATAAGGAGTAACATGATTTTTTTAATTGAGAGTCTTTCACCTGCAAAATAAGTTGCTAAGAGTGCAGTAATTAATGGATTGGTCGCATTAATCATGGAGGCGTTTGAAGCAGTGGTGTATTTTAGAGCTGTGAAAAAAAACAAATGATAGCCGATCATGCCTACAATTGCAGTTGCAAGAACATATTTCAGCTCAGATAATTCTAACTGCCAGGTTTGCTTCTGTTTGAAAACTAATATTGGGAAGAGTATAACCGCCGCAAGTCCCATTCTAAGAAAGGTAAGCAAAACTGGACTCAAATCATAAACGCCTAGTTTGGCAGCAATAAAAGCGCCTGCCCAAAAGAAGGTGGCTAGAAACATCAGAAAATAGATTTTATAGGGTGACGATTGCTTCATATAAGCCTCCTAAACTTTAGTGCTTCAATTATATCATTTTGAAAAGAACACGTATTCATAATTTTAAAGCAAATCATGCAAAATATTTTGCACATTACATATATAGCAAAATATTTTGCTCAATAAATGCAAAAATATTTGCTATTTCGGCTTAACAATTGGATTATTCAGAAAATTTACAAAATAGTAACAGAGTGAATTCACACTTAATTTTGCTACTACTGAGTAATTTAAACGCTTCAACACTAATTTGAACGTTTAAAAAAAGTTGGCATAGGAATTGCTTTATATTTAGGTTGGATCCCTATCAAGATGGGAAAAATACGGAGGTGGCAATCATGAGAAATGAAAATGTTAAAGTCGCAATTTGGGGTTTTGGTGCAATGGGAAGCGGTATGGCAAAAATGCTTCTTACTAAAAAAGGTGTAGACATCGTTGGTGTGTGTGACCGTAATCCTGAAAGAGTTGGCAAAAGTATATACGAACTTTTGGGTGTTGAAAGAGGCTCTAGACCTGAAGTCATTATTAATGAAAACATCGATGAAGTCATTTCAGAAAAATCTTGTGATATTTGCTTAACAGCTACGGATTCATTCACTGCTAAAGCTTTTCCTAGATTAAAACACGTTCTTGAGAAAAAAATCAACGTAATTTCAACTGCAGAGGAAATGTCTTATCCTAAAGCACAAAGTCCTGAACTTGCAGCTGAACTCGATAAAATAGCAAAAGAAAATGGCGTTACAATTTTAGGTACTGGGATCAACCCTGGTTTAATTATGGACTTATTAGTGGTTGTATTAACAGGCTGTATGACAGACGTAACAGAAATTGAAGCAAAACGCGTGAACAGCTTATCGCCATTTGGCCATGCAGTTATGGAAGAGCAAGGCGTTGGTATTACAGTAGATGCGTTCAACAAAGGCGTTGAAGATGGCTCACTTGCTGGTCACGTAGGTTTTGCTGAGTCAATCAATATGATCGCAGATGCAATTGGCTGGGATGTTCAAAAAATTGAAACACAAATGAAACCAATCGTTACAACTGTAGATAGAAAATCACCACACGGTTTCGCTGCTGCTGGCAACGTCGCTGGTGTAAATATGACAGGTCAAGGTTTTGTTGATGGCGAAGTGAAAATCAATATGATTCATCCACAACAAATCGAACCAGAGATGGAAGGCACTTTTACTGGTGACTATATTACATTAAAAGGTTCACCAGAAGTTAACATGAACATTAAACCTGAAGTTGAAGGTGGTTTGGGTACAATCGCAATGTGTGTGAACATGATTCCTCAAGTTATCAATGCTGAACCAGGTTTAAAAACAATGTTAGACTTACCAGTTCCTAGAGCAATCATGGGCGATATGAGAAGTTTCGTTAAATAAGAGAGGTGTTGGAATTGACAATTAAGAAAGGCGATTGGGTTAGAATCCATAGAACGATATTAACACCAGCTGAGCGCGCACCACAAGTGCCTGAGGATACTAAAAAAGTCCCTCTAGAAATGTGGGTTAAAGGGTTTAGTCAAACAGATGCAAATATAGGGGATGAAATAGAAGTTAAGACCATTACAGGCCGTATAGAAAAAGGGACTGTTATTGAACTTGAACCAACCTATAAGCATTCTTTTGGCAATTATGTTCCAGAGATCACTCAAATTGGAATAGAGTTAAGAAATATTCTCTTTGGAGGTGATCAAGATGAAAGATAATTCATATTCAGCGGTAATGAGCCGAAGAAATGAAATTATGAAGCAAGCAATCGGTATCGACTATACTGATTTTGAACTAGATGGCATTCATTTTGATTATGAAAGAATGATGCGTGAAACCGGTTATACGCTTGAAGAAATGCAAGAAATTCAAGGTAAAACAGGTGTTGGTAACACGCCACTTTTAGAGCTTAGAAATTTAACGGCTCTAGCAAGAAAATTAGCACCAGAAGGCAAGGGTGCGAGAATATTTATAAAAGACGAAGCGAGTAATCCTTCAGGGAGCTTCAAAGCAAGAAGAGCAGCAAATGCGGTTTATCATGCGAAGCGACTTGGTTATAAAGGCGTTATCGCAGCGACAAGCGGTAATTATGGTTCAGCAGTTGCTTCACAAGCAGCTATGCATGGTCTCAAATGTATCATCGTTCAAGAAACATTTGATTCAAATGGGGTTGGACAACCTGAAATCGTAGAAAAAGCACGTAAATGTGAAGCTTATGGCGCTGAGGTCATACAGCTAACAGTTGGACCAGAGCTCTTTTATCAATTTTTACTCCTACTTGAAGAAACAGGCTATTTCAATGCATCTCTTTATACCCCGTTTGGTATCGCTGGTGTTGAAACCTTAGGCTATGAGCTTTCAATGCAATGTAGAGAAAAATATGGTAAAGATCCAGATGTGGTTGTTTGTACAAATGCTGGTGGCGGTAACCTTACAGGTACGGCAAGAGGCTTGATTAAAGCAGGTGCTTTAGATACGACGGTTGTAGGTGCTTCCGTTGATTTATCAGGACTTCATATGGCAAGTGATGAGCAATTTAACAAAAAATCGTTCACGACAGGTCATACTGGATTTGGCGTACCATTTTCTACTGTACCTGATCGATCAGATGTACCGAGATCTGCAGCTAGACCGATGCGTTATATGGACAGATACGTCACTGTTACTCAGGGCGAAGTATTCTATATGACAGAAGCTTTAGCACAACTCGAAGGCTTAGAAAAAGGACCAGCAGGCAATACAGCTTTAGTAGCAGCCTTTAGTATAGCTCAAGAAATGAATGCGGATCAAATCATCGTGGTTCAAGAGACTGAGTACACAGGTGCAGGTAAGCATATTCAGCCACAATTATCCTTTGCAAGAGACAATGGTATCGATATTCACTTTGGTAATCCGGTGGATCAAAAACCAGGAGTCAACATTATCTTGCCAAGGCATCCAAACCTAATTAAAGCAATCGATTTGGATATGGACAAGCTCAGAGTGTCACTAATCAAAAATGCAATCGCAGGAAAATCATTTGCTGAGTTAAGCGAGGATGAAATCAACTATCTTTGTTTAGAAACAAAAAAAGACAAAGCTTATGTTGAGAGAGTGATTAAAGAATTACAGTAATCGTTTAAACGAGTTAAATAAAGATGCGGAATAAAAAAATAGGAGGATCAGAATGAAAGGTTTTGTAAAAAGAGAAGATGATTATTTACAAAGAAATCAACATCTCGCTCAGCTTTCTGATGAAGCTTTAAAGGAAAGATTTTGGGAGTTAGTAGAACAAATTGTAGATCCATTACTTGACTTAGCAAAGTCACATACCTCACCAGCAATTGAACGTTCAGTTTTACTTCGTATGGGTTTTTCAAGCTTAGAAGCGCAACCATTAGTTGACGGCGCTATTGATAGAGGTTTAATAGGCCATGGCGTAGGTCATGTGATCTATAGAATCGCTAAAGAAAAGAATTTAGATGTGCGCACAGCGGGTCTTGAATTAATCGAAGGTAAACATTGGGATGATGCTATCCAAATCTTCAAGGGAGGTAACAAGTAATGACTCAATTAGATATCAATAAAAAGATAGATGTAAAAGAGATATTGAAAGATCTTGAAAGTTATAGACCAAAGAGACGTGGTTGGACTTGGAGAGAAAGAAGCGAAAAGCAAGTTTACGGTCCTTTTGAATTTAGCGATATGTCTACACCGCTTAAAAACTATATACCAATGCCAGCAGCACAATACTTTGGCAATATCGATCCACAACCAAACAATACCATTACAACTGAGATCGCTTCAGGAAGATTTGAAGATGATATTAGACGTATGAGAATGGCTGCTTGGCATGGCGCTGACCATATTATGGTTATCAGAACTGCTGGTCAATCACACTTTGATGGTCTTATTGAAGGGACACCACAAGGTATAGGCGGGGTTCCAATTTCTAGAAAGCAAGTTAGAGCGCACAGAAAAGCACTTGACCTGATTGAAGAAGAAGTAGGCAGACCAATCAATTATCACTCATATGTATCAGGTGTTGCTGGTCCAGATGTAGCGGTTATGCTTGCAGAAGAAGGCGTAAATGGCGCGCATCAAGATCCACAATACAATGTTCTTTACAGAAATATCAATATGGTTCGTTCATTTGTGGATGCTGCAGAATCTAAAAAAGTTATGACTTGGGCTGATATGGTTCAAATCGACGGCGCACATAATGCAAATGCAACTGCTAGAGAAGCTTGGAAGGTTATGCCTGAGTTAATGGTACAACACGGTATCAATGCGCTCTACTCACATAAAGTAGGTATGCCAAAAGCAAATATCTCACTTTCTACAGTACCACCAACTTCATCACCAGCACCTTGCATGAAGCTAGATTTACCATACGCAGTTGCGCTTCGTGACCTTTTCACTGAGTACAAAATGCGTGCACAAATGAACACGAAGTATATCACTTCATCTTCAAGAGAAGCAACGGTAACACACGTTATGAACATGTTGATCTCTAGATTAACCTCTGCAGATATTCAATCTACCATTACGCCAGATGAAGGTAGAAATGTACCTTGGCATATGTACAACATTGAGGCATGTAATACGGCGAAGCAAACGTTTGCTGGTCTTGATGGATTGATGGATATGGTTGAACTTAAAGACGAAGGTTATTTAAGAGATAAAGCAAGAGAGCTTAAGGAAAGAGCGGTTCTTTATTTAGAAGAAATCGTAAAAGCGGGCGGCTACTTTAATGCGGTTGAGCAAGGCTTTTTCGTAGACTCAGGCATTTATCCTGAAAGAAATGGCGATGGTATCGGCCGTAAGATCGATGGTGGCGTAGGTGTTGGTACGGTTTATGAAAGAGCGACAGACTATATGGCACCTGTAACCGCTCACTATGGTTACAATAACGTTGCACAATACAATGTAGAAAATCCATCTGATTTAATCGGTGGTTGTACATTTGAAAAACCTGAAAAAATCGTGTTCATCGATGAGCTTGATGAAAACGATAACGTCAACCAACGTATGGCTGAAACTGAAAAATACAGAGGTGAAAAAGGTGAATCTAACTACGTTAAACCAGAAGTACAATGGTTAGGCGATGGCGTGGTACAACTTGAAATCTTACTACCAATCGGATTAAGACCAGCGCAATTTGCTGCAATCGAGTTCGCTAAAAAAATGAACCTTAAAGATGTAGAAGTGATTCACATCGAACAAATGCACCCATCTGAGGGTACAAGAGTTCAACTTAAAGGGGTTCTTGATATGGATCTCGACATGAATTCACTTGTTATTCCACCAGAACCAGAAATTATGAGTGAAGATGAGATTAGAGGCGAATTCAATGATCATCCAGTTAAGATCGTAGCTGCAACGGTTGGTCAAGATGAGCATTCAGTTGGTCTTAGAGAAGTCATCGATATTAAACACGGTGGTATCGAGAAATACGGCTGTGAAGTTGAATATCTTGGCACATCCGTACCAGTTGAAAAATTAGTAGATGCTGCTATAGAGATCAATGCAGATGTCATTCTTGCATCAACTATCATTTCACATGATGATGTTCATTACAAAAACATGAAACGCATTCATGAGTATGCAGTTGAAAAAGGTGTAAGAGATCGTTTTATCATTTGTGCTGGTGGGACTCAGGTTACACCTGATATCGCTAGAGACAATGGTATGGATGAAGGCTTTGGTAGATATGACCGAGGTGTAAATGTCGCAACCTTCTTAGTTAAAAAGCGTAGAGCTCAAAGAGGCGAATAATTAAGAACTGACTAAAGATTTTAAGCTTAGCAAGGATTTACTTTGCTAAGCTTTTTATTAAAGATTTAGATGTGTATTTACGTTACTAATCAAAGCTATTTACTTAGTAACTACTTAATATATGTCTGTAGATGGAGGCAATATGAAAATTGACATATTAGTCGCTGAAATAGGTAGTACAACGACGGTTGTAAATGCTTTCAACGGCATAGACACAGATCACCCTTCCTTCGTCGGTCAAGGTCAAGCTCCAACTAGTGTGCAGCAGGGCGATGTTAGAATTGGTCTTCAAGAGGCAATCGACGATCTTAAAAGTTCGTTTGGCGTGTCTGATTTGAGCTATAATAAGCTGCTGGCCACAAGTAGTGCTGCAGGCGGTCTAAAGATGACTGTACACGGATTAGTTTATGACATGACGGCGAAGGCAGCTAAAGAAGCAGCACTAGGTGCCGGCGCAAATCTTCACATGGTTACTGCCGGTAAGCTAAAAAGAACAGATATAGCAAGGCTAAAGCAAATAAGCCCTAATATCATAATGTTGGCTGGTGGTGTCGATTATGGCGAAACTGAAACCGCTATTTATAACGCCGAGCTTATTGCTGCATTGGACTTTGACGCACCTGTGCTATATGCGGGTAATGTTCAAAACCACGATGAAATCAAATTGATTTTTGAAGAGGCTGGAAAAAGTGAACAGCTCTATATCGTTGAAAATGTTTATCCTAAAATTGATCTTTTAAACGTTGAACCAGCTAGAAAGGTAATACAAGATATTTTTGAGATGCACATCATACATGCGCCTGGTATGGAGCATATAAGAGAACTGGTTTCTGGAACAATTATTCCGACGCCTGGTGCCGTGATGGAAGCTTCAAAGCTGTTGAAAAATGACATTGGGGATTTGATGACTGTAGATGTTGGGGGCGCTACAACGGATATACATTCAGTTACCGAAGGTAGTGAGGAAGTATCCAGAATACTTATAAGTCCGGAGCCAATTTCTAAGAGAACCGTAGAGGGTGATTTAGGTGTTTATGTTAACATGAGGAATATTGTTGAGATGATTGGCAGAGAGACTCTGATGAAGGATTTGTCTGTTGATGATCAAGAATTGTCACATTTAATTGAATCCCATCTTCCTATTCCAAAATCAGAGCTTCAGATCGCATTTGTCGAGCGCTTAGCTAAAGAGGCAATTGTCGTTTCGGCAGATCGACATGCTGGAGGATTTAGAACTTTATATGGTGGCGGCGGAAAAAAAACATATGCAGAAGGTAAGGATTTAACCAGCATTAAGTATATTGTGGGAACGGGAGGGGCTTGTACTCGACTTCCAAATCGTGTAACATTATTGAAAACAATAACAGAACATTATCTTGGTAATAAGCTCTTACCAAACAAAGAAACACAAATTCTAATTGATAATGACTATATTATGGCTTCGCTGGGTGTTTTATCAAAGGAGCATGAAACTTCTGCGTTATTGTTAATGAAAAAATCTCTTCAAATCGATTAGGAGGTCCTAATGTATCCACGCGTAGTGATCAATAAAACTAAGCTGAAAGAAAATACAGAAATTATTGTAAATAAAGCAAAGGCTAAAGACATCCATATTTTTGTTGTAACTAAAGTCCACTCTGCCGATATAAATCTAGCTAGAATCTGCTTAGAAGCTGGAGTGAGTGCGGTTGCTGATTCTAGAATTCAGAACTTAATTAAGCTGAAAGAGCTTCCTTGTGAGAAGATCCTACTTAGATTACCGATGCTTTCAGAGGTTGAGGATGTCGTCAAATTTGCTGACATTAGCTTTAACTCAGAGCTTGAAACCATAGAGGCACTTAATCAAGCTGCTATGAATCAGGGGATAAAGCACCGAATTGTCGTCATGTTTGATTTAGGTGATCTTCGAGAAGGATTTTTGCCTGAAGATGTTGATCAGGTAATGCCTTTAATTCTCAAAAATGAATGGATCAAGGTTGAAGGTATCGGTGTGAATTTAACCTGCTATGGTGGCGTAATACCTACACCTGATAACTTAAGTGAACTGACTGCTCTTGCCAATCATATAGAGAAAACATATAACTTGACTCTCAATATTGTTTCTGGGGGTAATTCAAGTAGCCTTTACCTATTAGATGGGGACTCTTTACCTAATAGAATTAATAATCTACGTATCGGCGAAGGGATTGTACTCGGTAGAGAAGCCGCGTATGGCGAGCAAATTCCAGGAACGCATGATGATGCGTTTATATTAGAGGCTCAAATCGTAGAATATAAATTTAAGAATTCAGTTCCTAGAGGATTAATAGGGATGGATGCATTTGGCAATAAGCCTATATTTGAGGATCAAGGGATGATACAGCGTGGTATCGTTGCAATTGGAAGGCAAGATGTGGATCATACAAATCTTATTCCTGTTGATGAGAGACTTAAGATTTTAGGTGCCTCAAGCGATCATATGATTCTTGATTTTACACTTGCGAAATCGGATTATAAGGTTGGCGATATTCTGTCATTTAAAATGGAGTATGGTGCAATGCTTAAATTGTTTACATCCGAATATGTAGAAAAGGTTATCTTATAGTATATTTAAAGAATATATCTTAGGTTAATATTCATTTATTAAAGATAAAAGAGCTTAGGACGAATTGTTCTGGCTCTTTTTGAATGTTAGGATAGTAGACAAAGGGGTATAATACCTATTGAAATATAAGAGTTGCAATGATAGATGGTGAGGTCAAGTATGAAAAAAATTCTATTTATTGATGATGAGAGCAATATTTTAAGAGCGCTAAATCGCGCCTTTAGAAATCTAGAGTTTGAGTGTTATTATGCAAATGGAATAAAAGAAGCGATTGAGATTTTTTTAGAAATAGATCAATTGGATATGCTAATCACCGATATTAAGATGCCTTACTTTGATGGGATTCGCGTGTTAAAGCTGTTTAAAGAGGCTTCACCTGAAACGATTCGGGTGGCCATCACTGGTTATGCTTCAGCATCAAGTATCACAGAAGCAGTGAGTAAAAATCTTGCAAAGCAGTACTACTATAAGCCATGGAACAACGATGAGTTAATTGAAGGCATCAGAAAAATGTTTGTCCTTGAAGAAAGACTTAAGGATTCTCATTTATTTAAAACCGTTCAGCAGTTTGATAGCATAAAGACGATTCCAAGATTATTCAATGAATTAAATCTCTACATACAGCGCGACAAAAGCATCGAAGACATTACGGCCATTATCGAGCGGGATCCAGCGATCACCTCTAATATTTTAAGAATTGCAAACTCTGCATTTTATGCCGCTCGTACAGGTAATATCCAGCAGGCAATTATGTTTATCGGTTTAAATAATCTTAAGCAAATAGTTCTATCCTATGAAATTTCGCAAATGAACGAGAAGACCTACTCTAAATCAGAATATATTTGGACACATTCAAACCGTACGAATTTAATTTTTCAAGAATTATATGTCAAGTATTTTGGAACAAAGGTTCCTCCAATTATAAGTGCCGCAGGCATTGTTCATGACATAGGTAAAATTATAATGCTTCAAATTTTTGGAGAGGACTATTACACTCAAATCCTTAGTCATAGCTATCAGGACGATGGGTTATTGCAAAAAGAGGAGGCTATATACGGGATTGATCATGCGATCATTGGCGGTTATTTTTTAAATTGGTGGGCTTTCCCTTATGACATCATTGAGATGACATTATATCATCACACGCCAAATGACCCAGATATATCAAATAAAAAGCAGGTTGCGCTCATGTGCTTAGCATCGCAAATAGACAATAATATGATGGGCAATAATGATATGAACTTTAGATATGCTATGGATGTTTTAAACATCAGCAGCGATTTTATAAAGGATACTATAGATAAATTTAAACAATGATTTTTTGGGGGAGCCATGGTAGATTATTCGGAACATACGGTGCTCATCGTCGATGATGAAGTCGAAATATTAAAATCGCTAAGTAGAGGGTTGCATTCGGAGGCTTATTCTTTAATTTTTGCTACCAGCGGAATGCAAGCACTTGAGGCATTTGTAAGAGAAGATAAGATAAGTGTTTTAATTACAGACATGCGGATGCCAGGTATGAATGGACTTGAGCTTTTAAAGCAGGTTGAAGAAATTAGTCCAGAAACGATTAAAATTGTTCTTTCGGGTTATACACAATTACCACAAATCCTTGCTACGATAAATAGTGTCAATATATATAAATTTATGACAAAGCCATGGGATTTAGAAGCTGAGTTGAAGGTATATATAAGAGAAGCAATTGATTTATATGAAAATGCTAAAATTGAGGAAAATAGATTAACATCAAGTGAAAAAAAGGGTATTTTATACAACAAAATGCTCACCGATAGCTACGAGAAGGTTGATCACGTACTTAAGCTTTACGATGAATTGATTAAGGCGACAAATCACCATCATCTCATGACGATACAGGATTTGAGGCTTGCTGAACAAAAGTCACAGGTTTCCGAAGTGATACAACGGATGAACGACAGGATGCACTATCTCAATAAGGTATTCGAGCTTAGCAGAGTGACCTTAAAAACCTTTAGGTTTGATGACGTTGTGAATACCCTTGAGCAAACCTTAGTTAGAATTGGACTTTATGAGCTTGAGATTGATGTTATACAGGAGGAAAGTAAGCTTTATTATTATGATAATTTTAAGATGTTGGTCAGTATGATGACAGATTTAATAGAATTAGTGCATGCAAATGGACCACAAATTTTATCTATAAAGGTATCAGAGGAAGCATTAGAACTAAAGCATATTGTGAAATTTGTTTTAGAAAGTGAGCTGAATGAGCGGGTACAAAATGTTTTCTTGCATCATGGTAGGTTTGTTGAAGCAATTTTAAGGATTGTCGGAGGTAAGTTTACAGCTGTCGTTATTGAAAGCGTATTCAGAATTGATATGATCATTCCGATCTCCAAAAAAGAGTTTGAAACACTTGAATAACAAATGGTACAGAAATAAAAAATCCTTCGAGGAAATCGAAGGATTTTTCTTACTTATTCACCTTTATCAAACAAGGTGTCAAAACCTGCCATAACTTTATCGTAGGTCTGCTGTGAGATGTCAGGCAGCTTACCACCGAAGGCTTCCTTAGCCTTATCAAATCCAGCCTGGAAGGCATTTTTCAGCTGTTCTAGTTTGGAAGCATCTCCACCTGATAAGGTTTTTGCATAATCTAAAATACGCGCTGAGGTTTTTTCTACTCCCCAATAGCCATTTGCCGAAACCGCTTCGGCAGCTTTTGCTCGCGTTTCCTCATCTACTTTGACGACGACATCCTCACCCTTGTCAAATGCCTTCATAACTTGCTCATACTTCAAGCCTTGCTTTTCGAGCATTTCTTTTATCATCTGTTTGAATGAATCGGTATTCTTTTGAAAATCAAGCTTCATTGCGTTTAATTTCTCTCGGTCTACTTTATAGGTACCAAAATTCTCAGTACCTTTGCCAAGCTCGATAGTATCTATTGGTGTATCAGATTTAAGTGTATTTTGATTAAGATCAGATGCTGTAGTCTTTACTGGATTATTTTCATTGCCTGATGTGATTTTGTTGATGGCATTAATTGCCACTGGATTAGTAATCATAAGTATTCCTCCTTGAAACAAATCATGATACTATATTAAGAGACATGCATCCTTGCGATATAACTATCGGCAGGATAGATCAAATTCTTTAGACTTGTGTTTGAAAAGAGGCTAATATGTATCAAAAATTATTGCTATCGGAAAAAATTGCAGAAACAATTAAAACATCCATAACGCAAGGGTTTTACAAACCTGGCGATCAGATGCCAAATGAACTTGAACTAGCCGAAGAGCTTGGTGTTTCACGTGCTACGTTAAGAGAAGCGATTAAAATATTGATTAGTAAAAATGTGCTCACTGTAAAACGAGGTATCGGCACTTTTATCTCTGACACTCCAGGATTTTCAGCAGATAGTCTAGGATATGAGTATATGGATTTAAAATCACAAAAGCATGAGATTTTTCAGACCGTTAAACAATTTGATTTAGAGGAATGCCTCTTTTATGAGCATCTGCCTTTTCAAGCTCAGGAAGAAATATTAAATCTTTCAAGAACCATACTCCAATCAGAGGATGCTTCAATAAGTGATTTGTTAACTTGGTTTCAAATTCTTGAAAAAATAGCGATTTCAAGGGGAGCCTCGTTTAAATACAGATTGATTTCAATTGCTCATGAAGCCTTTCTCATAAGCTTAAATGGCACTATTGATTTGAGCTACATCGAGAAAAATTTGCTTAAGAAAGCCATTTTGAGCTTTGGTTCAGAGCTAGATAAAACAGCCTTACAAGCTTTTTATAATAAACTGAGCTTGTATTTGTAGTATTAGGGAGGAAACATGGATTTATTTGACTATATGTCAGCTCAAAATAAAAGTAGCCAAGCACCCTTGGCAGAGAGAATGAAGCCAGAAACGTTAGAGGCATTTGTTGGGCAAGAAAATATTATGGGTGAAGGAAAGCTTCTTCCAAAGCTGATTTTATCTGATCGATTGACATCCTTGATCTTATATGGACCACCTGGAAGTGGAAAAACATCACTTGCTAAAATTATAGCAAAGCAAACTAAAGGTACCTTTATAAGTATGAATGCCGTCACCTCAGGGATTAAGGATATAAGAGAAGCCGTTGAACGCGCAAAGAGTGAATTTGCGATGTACAGTCGTAAAAGTGTTTTGTTTATAGATGAAATTCATCGCTTCAATAAAAGTCAGCAGGACGCCTTGCTACCATTTGTAGAGGATGGTACTTTTATTTTAATTGGCGCTACGACAGAAAATCCATATTTTGAAGTAAATAGCGCCTTAATATCTAGATCCTCTGTCTTCAGATTGATAAAGCTAACCTCTGACCAAATCGTACGAATACTTAAAAATGCGCTTGAGGATAAGGTGAATGGGCTGGGAGAATTTCCCATTTCAATAGAGGAAGAGCTGCTTGCCTATATATCAGATGTGGCCGATGGCGATGCTAGAAGAGCACTCAATATCCTCGAGCTGGCCATATTGCCCAAATTGGATTTGTCGGAACGCATTATAATAACAAGTCAGGACATTGAAGATTGCATACAAATGAAAAATATGGACTATGATAAAAATGGTGATAACCATTATGATATTGTATCTGCATTTATAAAAAGTATGAGGGGCTCAGATCCAGATGCGGCATTATTTTATCTCGGAAAAATGATAGCAGGTGGTGAAGATCCTAGATTTATTGCAAGAAGGGTTGTTATTTGTGCGGCAGAGGACGTAGGAAATGCGGATCCTATGGCACTTGTTCTTGCAAACAGTGCAGCTCAGGCGGTTGATTTCATAGGCATGCCAGAGGGCAGAATAATCCTTGCCCAGGCGGTAACCTATATCGCTACAGCGCCAAAGTCTAATGCCGCGTATATGGGTATTAATCTAGTTTTAGAGGATCTAAACAACAAGCATACGGGGACAATTCCTTACTATCTTAAGGATGGCACCTCCTTATCCTTAGAGAGAAAATATAAGAACAGTGAAACGACCAAACAATATCTGTATCCACATGCCTTCGAGGGGCATTATGTAAAACAACAGTATTTACCAGACGAAATAAAGGATAAGAAATATTATGAACCGACTGATTTGGGCTATGAGGCTGAAATCAAAAAATACCTTAATAAGACAAAGTATGCTCCTGAATAACTAATATAATAAGAGTCCCTGCAACCTTTGCAGGGACTCTTTAAATTTGTTAAGCCCGTAAAATAAGCTTTTAATTGATTGTATCTTCAACCGCTTCCTCGATAACTTCCTCTAAGGTCTCAATAGCATCCTCGCCTTTAAGATGCATTTTAATCTGGTAGAGAGAATGCTTAATTTCTCCAAGTCTAGATTTATAAAATGCACGTTCATTTTCCAGCTGTCTTGCATCTTTTGAAGATGCTTTTTTAACCAAGTATCCAATACAGAATCCCAATAGTAAACCAAGGAAAATACCAAAGCAGAAACAATTCTTGCGTCTTTTACGTTCCTTCAAAAGTTTTTCTGCTTCAAGAGCTTTTTTCTTCTTAGACATATTAACACCTCCATTAATTAATTATACCCCTGACGCCATAGAAGAATCAAATGAAAAAAATATGATACTAAAATAATATTTATGGATGATTTTCATATGCGAATACTGTATTCTAAAAGAAAGCAGTAAAATGAAGTCTTAAACTATAAACGTACAACCGTTTAATTCCCGTTCAAAAGGGTATAATAAATTAAGCTATAATTTTTGATAAGGTGGTAAATTATGGATCAATCAAACGGTGTTAAAAAATTGAGTACATCAGAATTGAGTATATTTTGTTATCAATTTTCTGTGGTTTTAAAAGCAGGCTTGCCTTACATAGAGGCATTACATCTTCTATCAGGAGATGTTTTCGAAGGACGTATGAAGCATTTGGCACATCAGATTTATCTAGACGCAGAGCAGGGAATGCCATTAAGCGAAGCTATCGCTGTGCGTGGTATTTTTCCAGAATATATGGTGGCGATGTTGAGAATCGCTGAAAATACAGGTCGATTACCAGAAGTGTTTGAACAGCTTTCAAAGCATTATGAGCAAAATGAGATCGTCAAACAGAAGGTGAAAAATGCACTTGTGTATCCTGTCGTCTTAATTGCGCTTATGGCAGCTGTAATTCTACTTTTAGTTCTAAAAGTTTTGCCAATCTTCCATGAAATTTTACTCTCAGTCGGGGGTGAAATTCCAACAGCTACTCAATTTGTTTTGGATTTTAGTGAGGGCTTACAAAATGGTTTGATTATTATTATTGGTCTTGTAGCGCTTGTTGCTATTTATTTGGTGCTTTTATTTAAAACGCGCCTATTACTTGCTCAAAGAGATCGCTTGTTAATAAAAGCACCAATTGCGTCCAAGCTTTATAAGCAAGCTATCGTTGTTAAGTTTTCATCGGCTCTTTCGATATTGACTAAGAGTGGTATGCCAATCCAGTCAAGCTTGGATATGATTTTACCTCTGATGGAAAATGCATATGTTGAAGAAAAATTAAAAATGGCAATCAGTGCTATAGAAGCTGGAAAGCCATTGGCCACCGCATTAGAAGAGACTGAGCTTTTTCCTAAGTTGTTTATAAGAATGATAACACTTGGGGATAAAACAGGTGAACTGGATCAAATGCTGGATAAAATCTCTAGCATTTACGATGCAGAATTGAGCAGAGGCTTACATCGCATGACGGTTTCTATCGAGCCGACCTTGGTGATTATTTTATCTCTAGTTGTTGGCGCAATTCTTTTGCTCGTTATGTTACCATTGATTAACATCATGTCCTCTATTGGTTAGGAGTGGCTTATGCGTCGATATATGAAATGGGCCTATATCGTTTTAATTCTCATATTCGTACTATTTATTGCACAATCATTCATGGGAATTGACGGGTTTACTGGCAAAGCAAATTTAGAACGTGCAAAAACAGTAGAAGATGCGATACAAAAGGCAGCTATTCAATGCTACGCCCTTGAGGGAAGCTATCCAGATCTAAATTACCTCGTCGCGCATTATGGACTGGTATTGAATGAGTCTGCTTATTATTATCATTATGAGTGGATTGCATCTAATATTCTTCCGAACATAGCTGTTTATAAGAAATGGTAGGTCGAGATGAAGCAAAAATTACTAAATGAAAAAGGGTATAGCCTAGTTGAAATGGTAATTGCAATGATGCTCTTGTTGATCTTTGGACTTGCTGTATTTACTCTTGCCGCATCTACATCAGGAGCCTACCAAGGATTGGTAGATGAAAAATCTGAGATGGCAACTGTGCGTATTGCAAGCTCATATGTTATGACAAAGCTACGTCAAAGTGATATGGAAAATGCAGTTTACGTTGATGAATCGGGTAGCATTGGTTCGGAAGCACTTGTGATAAAGGAAGAGCTTTCAGGTGAAATCTATAATACCTGGATTTACCTTTCAGACGGGTATTTGCGTGAGGCAACTATTCCAGAGGGAGATGTACCTACTGACGATGTGAGCTTTGAAATTGCGGAGCTTAGCACTCTAAATTATGATTTTAATGATCACAGTATTAAAATTTCTATGTCATTGGGTGGGCAACAGTTATCTGAACTAGAAATTTCACTTAAAACAAAGGTTAAACCTTTTGAGGAGTAACTTATGAAATTAATCTGTAGATTAGTGAAACAAATTGATGAATTAGAGGTTCCAAATAGAATGCGACACTCAAGGGGAATCTCTTTAGTTGAAATCATACTTTCAATTGCGGTTTTAGCGCTGTTGAGTACGTATGTCGTTCAAATGTTTATAACCTCACAAACGTTAAATGAAAAAGCGAGGGCATTAGATGAGAGCGTCTATATCAGTGAAAGTATTCTAGAAGCTATAGAGGTTGATAGCGCACTGGATCACCTTAAAAACCTAAAGGTGATGAAGCATGCGGTATTTACTAATGAAAATGACTATAACGTGATAAAAATCTACTTTGACAAGGATTTTGAAGCTGTTGATGCGAAAGAAAATTATAGATATCTTCTTCAGCTAAAATCAATAGAGACACAAGCCTTAGCCTATTCCAAATCAACCTATGAATTACAAGTAGTTGATATAGAATCTAAAGAAGCGGAGCCTATTTATGAAATCGAAATGGAAAAATATCGATAATATTAAAATGCTTAATTCAGAAAGAGGGAGTTCATCTGTCCTCGTTATAATGATCATGCTGCTTTTGATTACCTTTGGTGTATTGGCTATGATGTCTTCATATTCGAATTTGAAAATTGCTAGAAAGCATGCCGATTGGACGAAAGGGTATTACGCACTTGAAAATATAGCTCAAAAAAAGCAAATTGATATTAAGAATACGTTTTTAGATACAGCGACACAAAATAAGGAGAATCGCATTAGCGTTGATAATTTGATGACGGCACTTGATTTTAGCGATGTCGAGATAACCAGCATCAGTCACCTTATCGAGCTAGGCTTAAGCGAAGAAAAGCTTCAACAGACCATATGGCTTTACAGCCTTTATAAAGCGCTTTATGAGTCACAGCAGGTGACATTTAATTACGACGCCAGCATAATAAAAAGTGGCTTTGATGGCAGTTTGGTTCCTAGTATGAGCTTTGTGATTACTGATGCTGAAACGCAAAGAGAGCTTCTAGTCTCTTATAATCTACCTTTAGTAGCAGAATCAAATTTTCCTGAAGTAAAGGAATGGCGCGAATTACCGAAAGCTTTTGAATATAGCGATGAATTAGAATTTGGTGATCCAAAGGGGAATGAATGATGATAGGCTTAGAAGATTTATTGGAATTAGCGATAAAAAAGGATGCTTCAGATGTATTTATAACCGTTGGCGTACCGCCTACACTAAAGGTGCACGGTTCATTCGAAAAAATCGGCGACGCAAAATTAATGCCCGACGATACAGAGCAGCTGGTTAAGCAGCTTTTTAGAAAGCAGGAGCATTATCAGGAGTTTTTAGAAAAGGGAGAGAAGGATTTTTCTTACTCGTTGAGCAATGTTGGACGATTTAGGGTGGATGCCTATACGCAAAGAGGCTCTCATGCTGCCGCTATTAGAGTTTTAAAATTTGACAAGCTGGATATAGAGCGATTGAGAATTCCCAAATCAGTTTTGGATATCAGAAAAAAAACAAAGGGATTGGTGCTTATAACTGGACCAACTGGAAGTGGTAAATCGACGACGCTATCCTGCATCATTGACTTAATCAATAAAGAACGTTCCTGTCACATTTTAACCCTTGAAGATCCGATTGAGTACATTCATAGACATGATAAAAGTATAGTTGATCAAAGAGAAATTGGGATAGATACAAGAAGCTATGCAGATGGGCTAAGATCAGCCTTGAGACAAGCACCAGACGTTATCCTTATCGGTGAAATGAGAGACTATGAAACCATTTCAATTGCATTAACAGCAGCAGAAACAGGACATTTAGTGCTTTCAACCTTACATACGGTAGGCGCTGCAAAAACCATTGACCGTATTATAGATGTCTTCCCACCCAATCAACAGCAGCAAATTAGAATTCAGTTATCCACTGTACTTCAGGGTGTGGTGTCACAACAATTGATCCCTTCAGAAGAATTGGGAAGGGTGCCAGCATTTGAAATAATGGGTATGAACCATGCCATCCGAAATATGATTAGAGATGGTAAAATCCCACAGATTGAAGCTGCAATCCATTCAGGTAAAAGTGTGGGTATGATCAGTATGGATGCAAGTCTTGCGGATCTATACAGCGAAGGTAAGATCAGTAAGGACGATGCTTTGCTTCACTGCATCAATTATGATACAATTAAAAGATATTTAGGTGAGCCCGATTGATATGGAGGTGCTTATTATGTTGAAAAAATTCTTGACAGTTAGTGTGTTACTGCTGGTTATTGTAATAGGGGTTTCCTTTGGTGAAGCTAAACCAACCATTGACACTTCTTCACTAGATAAAGGAATTGTCGATGTTACGTATAAAGCCACGGATGGATTAAAATACAAGGTATTAATCTCCAAGGATGACACGAAAATTACTTATCCTTTTAGTGCTGATGGCAAAACAGAAACCTTCCCACTGCAGCTTGGTAATGGCACCTATAAGGTTGGGCTTCTGAAAAACGTTAGTGGTACAAAGTACGTCTATGTCACTCAACAAAGTGTTACTCTAAATCTTAAGGATCCCAATATAGTCTATTTGAATTCTGTTCAAAATGTAAACTGGAATGAAGATTTAAAAGCGATCGCTTTTGGACAAGATCTCCTTAAAAAGAGCACGACCAATAGTAGCCGCCTTGAAACTCTTTACAAGTATCTCGTTAAAAACATGAGCTATGATTATGATAAAATTCCTACGCTAACCTCAGACTATATTCCAAGCGTCGAGAAAACCTATGAGGATTTAAAAGGTATTTGCTACGATTACTCGGCTTTGTTTGCATCTATTGAGAGAGAACAAGGCATTCCAACGAAGCTGGTCAAGGGTTATTCTAAATATGTCGAAGGGTATCATGCTTGGAATGAAATATTGATTGATGGTAAATGGTATATTATCGATAATACCGTGGATAGCACTTGGAAGGGTAGCACTGCAACCTTAGTTATGAAAAAAAATGAAAAATACTATACAAAGGTTTATGAATATTAAATGTTTTTAATTGGAGGTTCACATGGTTTACGTATTTTTCGCTGATGGTTTCGAAGAAATTGAAGCCTTAACGGTGGTAGATATATTGAGGCGTGCGGATATTAGGACACATATGATCGGTATTAATTCACTTAAGGTGACTGGATCGCATGGTATAACGGTTCAGATGGATGGTACCCTTAAGGATATATCTTCATTAAATGATGCTCTAATGCTCGTCCTGCCTGGCGGTATGCCTGGTGCAAAGCATTTGGCAGAGAGTGATTCTCTTCGTAATCTTTTACAAGAGGCATATGAGACAGATATTCATATTGCTGCGATTTGCGCAGCACCGACTGTTCTGGCAAAGCACAATTTAATTAAGGGTAGAAGGGTAACCTGTTACCCAGGATTTGAAAGTCAGCTTCACGATTTTGTTCATCTTGAGGATAAAGTCGTACAAGATGGTGAGTTGATTACAGGAAAAGGTCCTGGTGCTGCTATGGAGTTTGCATTGAAAATTGTAGAAACTCTCAAAGGACATAAGGTAAGTGAACAACTTTCTAAGGCACTAATTAACGACTAATGTAATTTAAAAACTAATATTTATAAAATTAATAGGAGCTGCTTCCTTCCACAGTTGAGGGTAGCAGCTCCTTCATTATTAATTACGCCAATAAATGCTTTTAGCACCTCTAACTTTAGTGCCTTTAGCAATTAAATCCGCCTCTTTGGTACTCGTGCCCACTGAAATGACCAACTCATAATAATCGTAAAGCTCACCTAATGTGGATTTAGTTGGTGCATCTAGATCCTTGTAGGTAGCAGAGGCTGCGCCGGCGAGTGCTCTCAGATAAATTTCAGATAGCTCCTGTGCTCTGTCCTGTGTCGTACCTGCGGAAATAATAATCGCAATTCCCAGCGTGTCTTCTTGAGGAATTATGTCTGCTGCTAGAACATCGTGATTTTTAAGCAAGGTATTTGTAGCCGTCTCTTTCATAGCTTCAGTTATCTCATATGAAATTTCTGGAGAATCTGTAGACTCGCCATAAATTGAATCGCCGTTATTCAGTGAATCCTTTCCTTCTAGATTGACATTTAGGTCTTCAAAGGGGGAGGTATAGCGAACCAATAGGACACCAATAATTATGATGGTTGCAAATAAAATGAGATGCATTCTAGTTAGCTTAATGCCCTTTTTCTTAGCAATGGGTTGCGGTGCAAGTTCCTCTATCTTTCGATCTAACCTCTCCTTTATTGCGGCAAACCGATCAAGTGTGCCTGATATTTCATCGGCCTTGATCAGCTCGATGGCTTTAGAGCAGATGACCTCAGCTTCAACAAAGCGTTGTCTTTTTTCTAGTAGCCTAATGAAACTTTCATAGGTCTTAGAAATTTTAGGGGTATAGTTTTCAAATATTTCAAGATAGAGCTCAAGGGCTTTTTCTTCATTGATCATTTCCATCTTTTGTGCTTTTTGAGTTAGAGTAAAAAGTTCGTTCATTCTTTCAGACATAGCTCACCTCTTAAAATAGTTTCATAAGGTATATCGGTTTAATGAGTCAGAAAGTTAACAATTTCTTTAAATAAGCTTTGGGTTTTAAAGTTGACGCATTTAATCGGATATATTATAATTATTATGATTTCTTAGTAAAAAACTAGGATTTAAAGGAGAAACCATTTTGAAATTATCTACACGAGGCCGTTATGGTCTAAAGGCGATGTTTGATCTTGCACTAAATTATGGCGATGGTCCAATTTCACTGACTAGCATAGCTGAAAGACAAGCAATTTCAGTTAATTATCTAGAACAATTGATATCGCCTTTAAGAAAAGCTGGACTGGTTGAAAGCGTTAGAGGCGCTCAAGGCGGCTATATGCTTGCCAAAGGGCCGACCGAGATAACTGTTGGCGTTATTTTAACGACTTTAGAAGGTCCCTTAGCCCCTACGGATTGTGTTGTAATGGATACAGAAGAAGAAGTTTGTGATCACTCGAGGTATTGTGTCACAAAGGTTATTTATGAAAAAATCTACGAAAGCATTACAAGTGTCGTAAATTCAATTACATTACAGCATATGATAGACGATTATCAAACCAATCAAGAAAGTCTAATCATCAGTAGCATTTGTGAATGCAAATAACGTTTTGGAGGGGTAAGAAGTGAGAAAAATTTACTTAGATTATTCAGCGACAACACCAGTTAAAGAGGAAGTTGTCCAAGAAATGCTTCCTTATTTTACCGAGACCTTCGGCAATGCTTCAAGTATACACAGCTTTGGACAGGATGCCAAAAGAGCTTTGGAAAATGCACGTTCTCGTGTAGCGGCTACTGTGGGAGCGGCTTCAGATACGATTTATTTCACAGCGGGCGGTTCTGAATCGGATAACTGGGCATTAAAAGGGGTTATGCATGCTAATAAAGCAAAGGGTAACCATATTATTACGACTAAAATAGAGCATCATGCAATCCTTCATACTTGTGAGGCACTTGAAAAAGAAGGCTTTGAGGTTACTTATTTGGATGTTGATGCCTATGGACAAATAGATTTAGAGGCACTTAAAGCAGCGATGAGACCGACAACTGTACTGGTTTCAATTATGTATATCAACAATGAAATCGGAACGATGCAAAAAATCGAAGAAATTTCAAAAATCGTTCATGAAGGTGGCGCCATTTTTCATACTGACGCCGTACAAGCCTATGGCAACGTTAAAATAGACGTGGGTACATTCGGGATTGATTTGATGAGCATCTCTAGTCATAAGATTTATGGACCAAAGGGTGTGGGTGCCCTTTATATTAAAAAGGGGATTCGTATTCACAACCTTATAGAAGGTGGTGCACAGGAAAGAAAACGTCGTGCTGGGACTGAAAATATTGCAGGGATTATGGGATTTGCAAAGGCTGCTGAAATAGCCGATCAAAATCTAGAGGCTCATGTTTCACATTTGATAGCTCTAAGAGAGCGTTTGGTTAAAGGCATTTTGGCGTCCGTTGATTATGTAAAATACAATGGTCATCCTACAGAACGACACCCTGGAAATGTTAACGTTTGCTTCGAATTCATCGAAGGAGAGGCTTTACTACTCAGTTTAAATGCAAAAGGAATTGGCGGTTCAAGTGGTTCGGCTTGTACCTCTGGTTCACTAGATCCTTCGCATGTATTGCTTGCGATTGGATTGCCGCATGAAATTGCACACGGTTCACTCCGTCTGACGATTGGCGATTTTACGTCAGAGGAGGATGTGGATTATACAATAGAGGCTTTAAAAGAGGTAGTTCAAAAATTAAGAATGATGTCCCCTTTATATGACAGGGTACAGGGAGGAAAGTAAGCATGTATACTGAGAAGGTAATGGATCATTTCATGAACCCAAGAAACGTTGGAGAAATTGAAAATGCTGATGGTGTTGGCGAAGTAGGCAATGTGAAATGTGGTGACATCATGCGCATCTATATAAAAGTTGAAAATGATCATATTAAAGATATAAAATTTAAGACTTTTGGTTGTGGTTCTGCTATAGCAGCTTCATCTATTGCAACTGAGCTTATTATGGGACTGAGCATTGAAGACGCTTTAAAGGTTACAAATAAGCAGGTTGTAGACGCTTTAGGCGGACTACCTCCAGTTAAAGTACATTGCTCTGTACTTGCTGAACAAGCACTTAAAGCAGCAATTTATGATTATGCTCATAAAAATGGCAAGACTTATGCAGGGCTTGAAGGTTTTGATCCGCACGAAGAACACGATCATGATCACGAAGTTGTCGACATTGAGTTTTAAAAAATATTTGTTCTTTAAAAATAAATGTGTTAAAATGTGATAAGAATAAATAACAGGCATAGACGAAGAGGAGTAGATTCAACGATAGAGAGCGTATGTGTGGTGGAAATGCGCAAGAATCGAAGCAGCTTCCGAGCCCATTTTCTGAACGGATAGTAGGAAAGTGCGTTTTGCAAACGTTAAGATGCAGTTTAACCTTCAAAGTGATTGGGCGTTGTCCAATAAGTAGGGTGGTACCGCGATAAGTCGTCCCTACACATTCTTTGGAGGTTTTTTTGTACAATAAATTGGGGAGGTCACATTATGAAAAAAATGGGTTTAAATGAAATTAGAAAAGCATTTTTAGAATTTTATGAATCAAAAGGTCACTATGTTACTTCAAGCTATTCTCTTGTACCACATGGAGATAAAAGTTTGTTACTTGTAAATGCAGGGATGCAACCACTTAAAAATTATTTCACTGGTGTTGAAGTGCCACCGAATTCAACGATGGCAACTTGTCAAAAGTGTATAAGAACGGGTGATATCGATAATGTAGGTAAAACAGCTAGACATGCAACCTTTTTCGAAATGCTAGGGAACTTTTCTTTTGGAGATTATTTTAAAGAAGGTTCTATTAAGTACGGCTGGGAGTTTATCACTGAGGTTTTAGAAATGCCAGTAGAAAAGCTTTGGCCATCTGTCTATTTAGAAGACGATGAGGCATTTGCAATTTGGAGAGACGTCATTGGCATTCCAGAAGAAAAAATCACACGTCTTGGTAAAGCGGATAACTTCTGGGAAATCGGAACCGGTCCATGTGGTCCTTGCTCTGAGATTTATTTTGATAGAGGCGAAGCGTATGGCTGTGGCGATCCTAATTGTCGTCCTGGCTGCGATTGTGAACGATTCCTTGAATTCTGGAATCACGTATTTACTCAGTTTGATAGAGATGAAAATGGCAATTATAGTGAGCTTGAAAAGAAAAACATTGATACAGGGATGGGACTAGAAAGAATCGCATGTATCATGCAAGATGTGGATACTATTTTCGAAGTTGATACGATTAAGTTGATTAGAGATGCCGTTATTTCAAATTCAGGCGTTGAATATGGAAAAGAGAGAGAAAAGGACATTTCAGTACGTATCGTTACAGACCACGTTAAAGCTGTAACTTTCATGGTTGGCGATGGCATCATGCCAAATAATGAAGGTCGTGGCTACGTGCTTAGAAGACTTCTAAGACGTGCTGCTCGTCACGCTAAGAAGTTAGGTATGACAGGTAATATCTTAACAATATTAGTAGATACAGTCATTGAGGCATATGGTGATAACTACAGTAATTTAGTTGAAAGACAAGATTATATTAAACGGATTATTTCTATCGAGGAAGAACGTTTCCAAGCGACAATCGATCAAGGTTTAAATATTTTGAATGAGTATATCGAAAGCCTCAAGTCAAATAACTTAACGGTACTTGATGGTGAGCGAGCTTTTAAACTCTATGACACATATGGCTTCCCTATCGAGTTAACGTTAGAAATTCTCGAAGAGCAAGGTCTCAGTGTCAATGAAAAAGAGTTTGGCGTACAAATGGAAAACCAAAAAGAAAGAGCTAGAAGTGCTAGGGGAAATGGCGATGAACTCGGATGGGCAAGCGACGCCGTTGCACAGCTCCCAAAAGACGTCGTATCGAGCTTTATTGGCTATCAAAGTCTACAAGAGACGTGTAAAATTGTCGCTGTAGTTGGAGATGAAATCGTACCTGAAGCGATAGAGGGGATGGATGTAACATTAGTTCTTGATCAAACACCTTTCTATCCTGAGGGTGGCGGTCAGGTGGGTGATGTTGGCCATATTTTCAACGATCACTTCATGGCGGAGGTTATAGAAACTAAAAAAAGCGTTGGTAGAATCATCAGTCATCAAGTTAGAATTTTAAAAGGCAGTGTTAAAACCAACGATTCAGTGACAGCAAGTGTAAACGTACAAAAACGTATGGCAACAGCAAGAAATCACTCAGCAACCCATCTTTTGCATAAAGCGCTAAGAACTGTACTTGGCACACATGTAGAACAAGCGGGTTCTATGGTTAGCCCTGAGAGATTGAGATTTGACTTTTCACACTTTGAAGCAATTTCACATGAGGATTTGATGAAGATTGAAAAGCTGGTTAATGAGCAAATCTTTAATTCTCTACCAGTTGTAACTGAAGAGATGTCAATTGACCGCGCTAGAGAAAAAGGTGCAATGGCGCTGTTTGGCGAAAAATATGGCGAATCTGTTCGTGTAGTAACTATGGGCGAATACAGCATTGAGCTGTGTGGTGGTACACATCTTACCAATACGGCAGAAGTTGGCCTCTTTAAAATTGTCAGTGAAACAGGTGTTGCAGCTGGTGTGAGAAGAATTGAAGCATTCACGGGTGAAAATGTTTACAAATTGCTTACAGATTTAGACAATAAACTCCATCAAGTATCTGATATCCTTAAGACAAGTGTAGGCGAAGTCAGTCATAAGGCTGAACAGCTACAGGGTGAGATAAAATCGCTTCAACGTGAAAATGAAGCACTAAAAAATAAATTGGCTAAAAACGCATTATCTGATGTTCTTAACAGTATGAAAGAAATAAATGGCTACCAAGTCGTTACTGCTAAATTTGATGGCGTCGATATGAATACGCTTCGCAACCTAGGCGATCAAGTCAAAAATCAGTTTGAGAACAGTGTCGTGGTACTTGCAAACGTAGCAGATGGAAAGGTTGAACTCCTTGCTATGGTTTCTGATATAGCAGTTAAAAAAGGCGCTCATGCTGGCAATATCATTAGAGAAGTTGCAAAAATCGCTGGTGGCGGTGGTGGTGGTAAACCAAACATGGCCCAAGCTGGTGGCAAAGACCCTGAAAAAGTTGAAGAAGCTCTTCAAAAAGTTTATGATTTATTAAGCTAAAAAGGGTATAATGACATCATAGGATAAATTACTTCGATTAGAAGGGGGACTCCGATGAAAAATACGATGAAATTTAGTGTAGAGGATTATCTTGAAAATGGTGAGCATAAAGACATTTTGCTTTATGTGTATAACGCACTTGATGAAAAAGGGTACAACCCTGTTAATCAATTGATTGGTTATCTGATCTCTGGTGACCCTACCTATATCACAACACACAACGATGCAAGAACTATGATTAAAAAAATCGAACGAGATGATATCCTCGAAGTTCTAATCAACTATTATATTGAGAATAACAAGAAATGATTTATAACAAATTAGGGAAGTCAAATATTGAGGTATCAAAGATTTGCTTCGGAAGTTTAACAATGGGGCCGCTTCAACGCGATTTGAGCGCTAATGAAGGGGCCTCATTGATTGAATATGCCTATTCTAAGGGCATAAACTTTATAGATACCGCTGAGCTTTATGAGACCTATGCACACTTAAATGAAGCCATAAAGAGAATTGGTAGAGATAAGCTTGTAATTGCAAGTAAATGCTATGCCTATTCTGAAGAAACGGCATCGGTTAGCTTCGAAAAAGCACTCAGTGAAATGAATACAGATTACATCGATGTATTTATGCTTCATGAACAAATGAGTGAACATACGATTAAGGGACACTACGAAGCAATAGAATATTTTTTAAAACAAAAGCAGCAGGGTAGAATTAGAGCTTTTGGCATTTCAACACATTATGTGGCTGGTGTTCTCGGGGCGATTAAGTACCCTGAAATAGAAATTGTTCATCCAATCACAAATATTAATGGACTTGGCATACAAGATGGTACTCGTGAAGATATGGAAAATGCTCTATTACGCTACAAGGCTTTAGGCGGTGGCGTTTTTGGCATGAAACCATTTGGTGGGGGCAATCTTCTCGGAGGCATAGATCAGTGCTTTGAGTATCTTAAAGCACAGTCATATCTAGATGCGATTGCGTTTGGTATGCAATCCTTTGCTGAAATTGACTTTAACGTCGCAAAGATTCTTGGCGAATCGATTACAGATGAAATGATTAGCCGAATTGACCATAAAGAAAAGAAATTGCAAATAGCAGACTGGTGTATAGGCTGTGGGGCATGTGTAGAAAAGTGTGATCACAAAGCACTTTCACTGGAAGATGGTATTGCAAAAGTTGATCGATCACGTTGTGTTTTGTGCGGCTACTGCTCAACCGTTTGCCCTGAGTTTTGCATTAAGGTCTATTGAGAATTAACATTGTATAAAGCGTTTAAATACGGTATACTGGAGGATATGATTAAATGAGAATAATGGGACTAGATGTCGGTGACCGTACAATTGGTGTATCTATTAGCGATGCTTTATTGATAACTGCGCAAGGAAAAGAAACCATTATCAGACAATCGATTAAGCAAGACATCGATCGATTGGTGGATTTAATAAATGAATATGAAGTGACGACGATTGTGACAGGTATGCCATATAACATGAATGGGACGGTTGGCCCACAGGGTGAGAAAACCAAACAATTCATGGATAAATTAGAAAAAAAATTGATTTATTCCGATCGAATTAAAGAAAAGATTAAAATCGAATATTGGGATGAAAGATTGACGACGATGAGCGCGACTCGTGCGTTAATTGAAGGCGATGTAAGACGCGAAAATCGTAAGAAAGTCGTAGATATGCTCGCAGCCTCTTTGATTTTGCAAGGTTATTTAGATCGAAATAGAACGGTTTAATAGAGAAGGAGAAAAAACATGAGCGATAATTTATTCGATGTAGTAGAACCAGATTTTGAAGAATCAGATGTGGTAGAATTACTAGATGAAAATGGTGTACCTACACTATTTAATGTAATTGCAAATCTTGAACTAGACGGTCAAGAGTATGCAATTTTATCTAACGTTAACGACGAGGATGAGGTACTAATATTTAGAGTTTCAGAAGAAGGCGATGAGTTTGTATTTGAAACCATTGAAGATGAAGACGAGTTGAATTCGGTAGTAGATGCATACAACGAACTGCTGGACGAAATGGACGAAGAATAAAAATTATAGTATTGAGGTGAGATTATGAGTTCAGTATATGATGGATACAAGAAGAAGTTAAAGGAAGCGGGTTATAAATTAACACCACAGAGAATAGCGATATTGAGTGCCATTGAAGCGAACAAAGGCTTACATCTCAATACAGAAGAAATTTATGACATCGTAAAGCAAACCAATCCTGAAATGGGACTGGCAACTGTTTATAGAACTTTACAATTACTCGAGGAGCTTGAAGTCGTATCTTCCTTAAATTTAGAGGACGGATGTGTACGGTATGAACTATACAATGACGAAGGCCATCACAATCACCATCATCTAATCTGCACGCAATGTGGTGCGGTTATTGAAGTTGAAGGCGATTTATTAGATGAGCTTGAAAATAAGATTGAAAAGGAATATGCGTTTGAGATCCTAGATCATAAGTTGAAATTTTATGGTATTTGTAGTAAATGTAAAAACCTTGTTTAGTACAGGGTTTCTTTTTCGTAAACAGGAACGGTGTCATCGGCACAGTCGGATCGGAAAAATGACTGTAGATTAGATAAGAGGTGACATATGACAAAGAAAATAAATAATGAAGAACTAAGTGAAAACAAATTAAATAATGCTGGCGAATCAGTATCAAACGCGCCAAAGAAAAGCAATACAAACAAAAAGAATACCAATAATAGAAATAAAGCAAAAAAGGAGGAACCTAAGACCGCACAGCCTGTAAAGGTTCCTAATGAAGCCGTATCAAAGGAGACTCCAGTTAGAGTGATTCCACTCGGTGGTCTCAATGAGATTGGTAAAAACATGACTGCTTACGAGTTTGAGAACGATATCTTTGTAGTGGATTGTGGGATGGCGTTTCCTGAGGACGAGCTTCTAGGAATTGATGTCGTAATTCCAGACATCACCTATTTAAAGAAAAATCATCAAAAATTAAGAGGCATATTCCTGACTCATGGTCATGAAGATCATATCGGGGCGATTCCATATTTTTTAAGAGACTTAAATGTCCCAATCTACGGAACGCGTTTGACGTTAGGATTAGTTGAAAATAAGCTTAAAGAGCATAAGCTCAATCCAAAATTGATTACCATCGTACCTGGACAAATTATTAAGGTTGGCGCTTTTGAGATTGAACCTATCCGAGTTTGTCACAGTATTGCCGATTCGGTAGCTTATGCGATTAGAACCCCATATGGAACAATCGTGCAAACAGGTGATTTCAAAATTGACTTTACACCAATAGATGGACAAAGAACAGATTTGCATAGACTTGCAAGACTTGGAGATGAGGGTGTAATGGCATTACTCTCTGACAGTACAAATGTCTTAAGAGAAGGCTATACCATGTCTGAAAGCTCAGTGGGAGATACATTCGAGGAAATTTTTAGACATGCTACCTCTCGCATCATCGTTGCTTCGTTTGCGTCTAATGTCCATAGAGTACAACAAATTATCAATGCAGCTTACCTCAATAATCGTAAGGTAGCTTTCTCTGGCAGAAGTATGGTGAATGTCACTGGGGTTGCAATAGAGCTTGGTTACTTAAAATTACCTTCAAATGATATGATTATTGATATCAAGGATATTTCACGTTATCCAGAAAATGAGCTTGTTGTCATTACGACTGGCTCTCAAGGGGAGCCGATGAGTGCACTGGCTAGAATGGCGAATTCTGAGCATAGAAATATGGAGATCACTCCTGGTGATTTGGTAATTCTATCCTCTTCTCCAATACCTGGAAATGAGAAGTCCGTTTATAAGATTATCAACCAATTGACTAAAAAAGGCGCAAAAATGATATATGAGTCTTTGGCGGATGTTCACGTTTCTGGACATGCTAAGCAAGAGGAGCTAAAGCTCATGCAGGCATTAACTAAGCCTAAGTATTTTGTTCCAGTACATGGTGAGTATGTCCATCTTGATCGACACAAGCAGCTTGCAATGTCAATGGGGATGCATGATAAAAATATTTTCATCCTCAATAATGGAAGCGTCTTAGAGTTTACATCTGAAGGAGCGAGGTTAGGTAAACCAGTTCAAGCTGGCCGAGTATTCATCGATGGTCTTGGTGTTGGCGATGTTGGTAACATCGTTCTCAGAGATAGAAAACACCTTGCTGAAGATGGATTGATTATCATCGTTGTTGCCATTTCTAGTGTAACTGGAGAACACATTAGCGGTCCTGATTTAATTTCGCGAGGATTTGTATACGTAAGAGAATCAGAAGTATTAATGGATGGCGCTAGAGCCGTTATCGAGGAAGAGCTTAAAAAATGCTATGACAAAAACATTAAAGACTGGGCTTCATTAAAGACCTCTGTGAGAGATGCACTCAGTCAATATATTTATCAAAGTACGAAACGATCTCCTATGATTTTACCAGTGTTCATGGAGGTTTAGTATTTTACCTTTGGGAGGAAATATGAAAAAATTAACACTTCTAACGTTGTTATTTGTCACTTTGGTGTTTTTCTCTGGTTGTTCGGCAATTTTAGAAAAATACTACACCCCAGTGGATCCTAATGATACCTCCGAGGTTTTGTTTACGGTTCCAAGTGGTGCTTCGACTGCTAGCATAGGAAGTGATCTTGAGGAACAAGGTCTTATTCAAAATGCAAATGCATTTAAGGTGAAGGCAAAAGAGATGGAAGTCGATGGTCAAATGAAAGCTGGGGACTATAAAATCTCCAAGTCGATGGATCTTGAAACGATTATTAATAAGCTAGTCAATGGTGATATCTTCGTCGAAACCGTTACTTTTACAATTCCTGAGGGCTATGAGGTGAGACAAATCATCGATAAGCTGGAGGAAGAGGGACTGATTGATCGAGACGCCTTTATTGATGTTCTTGAAAACGGTGAGTTTGATTATCCTTTCTTAGAGGGTGTAGATAGAAGCTATCGACTAGAAGGCTATCTTTTCCCAGATACCTACACATTTAAAGTAGGGGTGACCGAATATCAAATCGTCGATAGAATGCTGAGTCGATTTAATGAAGTATTCAAGGATGAGTACTATACAAGAGCTGAAGAGCTTGGTATGACAGTTGACCAAGTTGTAACGCTGGCGTCAATCATTGAACGTGAAGCTAAAATCGATGAAGAGTTCCCTATTGTATCAAGTGTCTTCCACAATCGTATAGATATAGGTATGCTGTTACAATCTTGTGCAACGGTGCAGTTCATCCTTCAAGAAAGAAAGGATGTTCTAAGCTATGCAGATATTGCAATAGAAAGTCCTTATAACACCTATTTGAATGCTGGACTTACGCCATCACCTATCGCTTCACCTGGTGAGCTAGCGATTCATTCGGCTCTTTATCCAGCAGACACGAATTATTTATACTTTGTAACCAAAGAAACCAATGATGGTTCTCATTATTTTAATGAAACTTTAGAAGGACATAATCGAGATGCCCAAAAGGGGAATTAAATGATTGAAAGCAAAATTGTCGATCCTTATGTTGAAAGCTATATAAAAACACTTGTACCGACACACACTGGACTGTTAGGTGCTCTTGAGGTTTATGCCGAAGAGCACCATGTTCCTATCGTTCAATCAGAGATTGCACAATATCTTAAAGTTATGCTAAAAATTAAACAGCCTAGGGCGATCCTTGAAATAGGAACAGCCATAGGCTATTCTGCTTCACTGATGGCGCTTGAAATGCAAAGCGGCATAATTGAAACGATAGAATTGAAAGAGGAAATGTATCAAAAGGCATCTGAAACTTTTGCAGAGCTTAAATCAATTGCGCCAAGGGTTGAGGTAATTCAGCATCTTGGAGATGCTGCAGAGGTGCTTCAAACACTGAATGGAAAATACGATATGATCTTTATTGATGCAGCCAAGGGACATTATAAAGCATTTTTTGATCTTTGCTACCCTATGCTTAAGGATGAAGGCATCATTGTTTCTGATAATGTACTATATAAAGGCATGATCGCTACAAATGAGTACCTTGTACGAAGAAAGATTACAATTGTTAAACGAATGAGAAAGTATCTCGCGTTTCTAACGACGCATCCAGAACTGGAAACGACAGTATTACCAATGGGTGATGGACTCGCGATTAGTATAAAAAAAGGAGGACATGCATGAAGCGTGTTGAATTGCTAGCACCTGCTGGCGATTTAGAAAAATTAAAGTATGCCATTTTGTATGGTGCAGACGCAGTCTATATTGGCGGACAGGTTTTTGGTCTGCGCGCGGCTTCAAAGAACTTTTCTATAGAAGATATGAAGGAAGGCATCGCTTTTGCACATGAAAGAGGCAGACGCGTTTTCTTGACCTTAAATATAATACCGCACAATGAAGACATCAATTATCTGGAGAGCTACATCGATCAAATTAAGGACATTGGTCTTGATGCAGTAATTCTATCTGATCCGGGCACTTTTATGTTTGTGAAAAAATATGCTCCAAATCTAGAGGTGCACCTAAGTACCCAAGCGAATAATACCAACTACATGAGTGCGAATTTTTGGCATGAACAAGGCGTAAAACGCGTAATTTTAGCGAGAGAGCTTTCATTTGAGGAAATTGCTGAGATTAGAGCCAAAACACCGATGTCCTTAGAAATTGAAGCCTTTGTGCATGGTGCGATGTGTATTTCATACTCTGGTAGATGTCTTATGAGCAACTATATGGCTGGAAGAGATGCCAACAGAGGTGCATGTGCTCAGCCTTGTAGGTGGGAGTACAACTTGGTTGAAAAAACCAGACCTGGTGAGTATTTTCCAGTTGAAGAAACTGAGGCGGGAACCTTCTTCTTTAATTCAAAGGATTTGTGTGTTATTGATCAGATTCCTGAATTGATACGATCTGGTCTTGACAGCTTGAAGATAGAAGGCAGAATGAAGACGATTTACTACGTAGCCTCTATAGTAAGAGCCTATAGACAAGCAATTGATGAATTCTATAAAGATCCAGAAAACTATGTTTATAATCCTGAATGGTTTGAAGAATTACAAAAGGTTTCCCATAGAGAATTTACACATGGCTTTTATAATAATAAGCCAACACATGAAGATCAGCTATATACAACGAGCTCTTATGTAAGAACCTATGATTTTATAGGTGTTGTGGAAAGCTATGATAAAGAAACTGGAATTGCAACTATTGAGCAGAGAAATCATTTTAAAAAGGGCGATATGATTGAAATTATTGGTCCAAATTATTTCTATCACGAGCATCTAGTGGATGTGATGTATGATAAAGACGACGAGCCAATCGAAGTCGCACCACATGCTAAAATGATTGTAAAAATACCACTTCATCATGAAGTGAAAAAACACGATCTCGTTCGTATGGTCGCAAGAGATTAAAGAAATCATTTGGGAGGATTTTATGAGTAAACCTGTTGTTATTGGGGTATGTGGTGGTACAGGATCGGGGAAGAGTACCGTTGCGAAGGCTATTTTTAAGTCGCTACCAGAGGATAACATCCTTATTATAGAGCAAGATGCCTATTATAAAGATCAGAGTAATTTAACCTACGAAGAGCGTGTTAAGACGAATTATGATCATCCACTTGCTTTTGATACTGAGCTATTAATTGCGCATATCAAGCAGCTATGTGAGCATAAAGCAATTGATAAGCCCATCTATAATTTTTCAAAGCACAATCGAGAAACGGAATCCATTCACGTTAGACCTAGAGAAATTATCATAATCGAGGGCATTATGATATTAGAGGATGAGCGACTAAGAGAGCTGATGGATATTAAAATCTTTGTGGATACAGATGCAGATGTAAGAATCATTAGAAGGATTACCAGAGACATTAACGAACGTGGCAGAACCTTAGAATCCGTAATTGATCAATATCTGACAACTGTAAAGCCTGCTCATGAGCAATTCATCGAGCCTATGAAAAAATATGCTGACATTATTATACCAGAGGGTGGCTATAACAAGGTTGCTATCGACCTTATGACGACAAAAGTCATGTCCATCATTAAAGAAAAGCAATAAAGGAGATCCAATGATAGAAGCGAATAAAGTAGAAATAGCTGAAATACTTCCGACAAAGCACATCGCACTAATCGCTCACGACTCAAGAAAAAAAGATATGATTGAATGGTGTGGTGAGCATAAAGAGGCGCTTACAAAGCATTTTTTATATGGAACTGGCACGACCTCTAAGATGATAACAGAAGCGTTGTCGTTGCCGATAAGAGGTCTTAAAAGCGGACCATTAGGTGGCGATCAACAGATTGGTAGCTTGATTGTTGAAGGTGAAATTGATTTTATGGTGTTCTTTTGGGACCCTATGAGCATGCATCCTCATGATCCGGATGTTAAAGCCTTGCTGAGAATTGCCACATTATATAATATTCCCATCGCTATGAACCGTTCTACTGCGGACTTTTTGTTGACAAGTAAGTTTATGGACCAAAGTTATCCACGTAAAATTATCAATTTCGACTCGTATTTAAAAAGAGATTTATAGAAAATTGGGGTGATCCTTTGAACCATCTTGAGTTAATCAAAACAGCGATAGAGCTAAATGCCTCCGACATTCATATAGCGCCTTATGCAAAGCCAATGCTGAGAATTAATGGGACACTCAAAGCGGTTGATAGCTATGAAACCCTATCACATGAACAGGTTGCTGAGGGCGTTAAGGAGCTTTGTAATCCTGAGCAATATGATCGCCTAGAGGAAAAGGGTGAGGTTCATTTTAGTTTTTCCTTAAGTGAATACGGCAGATTTAGAGTAAATATAATTAAACAAAGAGGCACCTATAGTATTTCTATACGAATTCTGAAATTGACGATTCCCACACGAGAGGCACTTGAAATCCCCAATATTATGTATGAGCTTACCGCCCAGGGCCGAGGCTTAATATTGGTCAGTGGCGCATCTGGATCAGGTCGCTCCACCACAATGGCTTCCCTGGTTCAGCATCTTAATGAAGCGGAGTGTTTAAATATAATCACTGTTGAGTCGCCGATAGAATATCTGTTTAAACATGGTCATTCAATTGTTTTACAAAGGGATGTTGGAATAGATTGTGATTCAATCTATGAAGGTATCAGAAGCATTATGCGACATGATCCTGATGTGGTTATGATATCGGATGTTTCAGACGAAGCAGCTTTAGAACTTGCACTTCAAATTTCCGAATCAGGTAAGTTGGTCATAGCGGGAATTCCTTCAATAAACGCGGTTACCACCATTGAGTCAATAATTGCTTCGGCGAAGCCCGAAAGACGTGAAAATAGAAAGCTCAAGTTGGCATCGAATTTAACGGGTATAATTGCACAACAGCTGGTTCCAACGATTTCTAGTAATAAAAGAATATTGTGCTATGAGCTATTGCTAAATAATACAGCGATTCGGTCAAGTATTTTATCAGAGGCCTTTTTAGAGATAAGAAATACCCTAATTGTAGGCAAAAAGCAGGGAATGACCAGTATGGATTTTAATCTATTCGAACGATACTCTGAGAAGATGATCAATCAAGAGACACTTTACAAGTTTTGTCAGGATTTAGAGTTTGTTAAACGGTTAGAGAGAAGTGCACAAAAATTGGAGGGGTTATGAATAACATCATCCTCATAGGCATGATGGGTTCAGGAAAGACGACGATTGGACCAATCCTGGCATCTCGACTTGGGTATAGATTTATTGATATGGACGCATTAATAGAGTCGATGCAGGGGATGACCATTCAAAGAATTTTCGATATGTATGGCGAGGCACATTTCCGAAAGCTTGAAATGGATTTGACCAGTAGGCTTTCAAGTGTAAATTCTGCAGTAATCTCCACTGGTGGCGGTATTGTAACGAATGCTCAGAACACTCTCGAGCTAAGAACGCTTGGAAAAGTGATTTATTTAAAGGCAAGCATTGAGCAGCTTGAAGCTAATTTAGGTGGTAATTTTGATAATCGTCCTATGCTTCAAAAGCATTCATTGCACGCGATTTTAAATGTTAGGCAAGGACTCTATGAAGCTGCTGCAAATGTAGTCGTGGAAATAGACGGAAAAACCTCTGATGCACTTGCAGAAGAGATAATTGATGCGATTTCAATGTGATGGTTTTAATTGCATAGGTGTATCAGTTCTGATAAAATCTATGTATGGAGAATTCTTGACAATCAATAAAGTTTAAAGCTATAATAAGTGTTGGTCTGAGTTTGATTATTATTTGGAGGTTTTTATAATGATAGCTGCAAGTGATTTTAGAAAAGGCGTTACGTTTGAAATAAATAACGAACCTTTCGTAATTGTTGATTTTCAACATGTTAAACCTGGTAAAGGCGCTGCTTTTGTTAGAACTAAGTACAAAAGCTTAATCAATGGGACAATTAGAGAGCAAGCTTTCAACCCATCTGAAAAGTTCCCAAGAGCACATATTGAAACTAAAGAAATGCAATACTTGTACAATGAAGGCGAATTGTACTACTTTATGGACAATGAAACATACGATCAAATTCCATTACAATACGAGCAAGTAGAGGACGCGATTCTTTTCATTAAAGAAAATGATTCTGCTACGCTTAAATTCTACAAAGGTAAATGTTTCCTTGTTGAGCCACCTAACTTTGTAATTCTTGAAGTTGTAGAAGCAGAGCCAGGCGTAAAAGGTGACACGGCTACAAACGTTACTAAAAAAGCTAAGGTTGAAACTGGCGCAGAAATCGTTGTACCTACATTTGTAAATGAAGGCGATAAAATTAAGATCGATACACGTAGCGGCGAATATTTATCAAGAGCTTAGTCAGTTATTTGGACAGGACAGTACTCTTAGTTCGCTAAACCATTGAGTCTTAATCTTTAATTATTGGATGAATATCCATGGCGTTTCCGTAATGGGGCAAGGTACAGTTTTAAATGGCTTATGCCGTTTAATATATATTACCCACTAAAAGGAGGGATTCAAATGAGCTATATGCATGAAAAAGTGGCTTATCTTAAAGGATTAGCTGAGGGCATGAAAATTAGTGAAGAGACTAACGAAGGCAAGTTATTGCTTCAAATTATCGAAGTTTTAGAAGATTTCGCTGATGAAGTGGATGACGTTTATGACGAGCTCGATGATCTCAACGATGCTGTATTGGAGTTAGACGATTATGTAGAAGCAATTGACGAAGATCTTGCGGACCTTGAAGATGATATCTACGAGGACGATGATTTCGAAGGTGACGATTTTGAAGAAGTTGAATGTCCTGAATGTGGGGAATCTTTCTTTGTTGATGGCAATTTAATCGATAAGGGTGAAGATGTTGAATGCCCAAGCTGTGGCGTTATCATCGAATTCACAGAAGACTGTGAATGCTGTGGTGAAGAAGGCTGCGACTGCTGCGAAGAATAAAGTAAACAAATAGTAGATGCTGTCTGACAGTGCTCAGACAGCATCTCTTTTTTTTAGCAACCCTCTTGAAGGGGTATTATCAAAGGGTTTGAAGTACGAAGTTTTATATTATCGACGCATATTCGCTTGTGGTATTTAATTATTTGTATTGAAATCACAAGTTTGCTATAATATCAATATAGTGAACAAAGGAGGCAAAAAATGGCTGAAAACATGATCATAGATGCTTATAAACATGGTAAAGTTAACATCGCAGATGACGTAATTGGTGTAATTGGTTCAATTGCAGCTGCAGAAATAGAGGGTATTAAGGCTTTGAGTGGTACGTTTTCTGAAGAAATGATGGAAATCATGGGCAAAAAGAATTTCAATAAAGGCGTTCGTGTTGAAATGGAAGATAATGTGGTTCAAATAGATTTAAGTGTCATTGTGGATTATGGTACAAAAATTCACGAGATCGCAAAAATGGTTCAAGAGAACGTAAAGTTAGCTATAGAATCAATGACTGGGTTTGAAGTAAAATCAGTCAATGTCTTTGTTGAAGGTATCAACACCAAAAATTAAGTTATTGTGTGTGGAAATCTGGCTGGCTTCAAGGAAGTTAGTCATTTTCATGTAGGGAGGACAAATGAATCGCATAAGAAGCCGTGAAGTGGCTATGGAGATTCTATATCAAATGGAAATCCAAAAAGATTATGAGTTAGAGAGATTTCTAAGACATTACGAGGAAGCGCTAGATGACGTTTATATTAAGAGTATCATAGGGCTATGGTATGCAAATAAAGACGAAGTTGAAGCTCAAATCTCTGAACATCTTAAGGGATGGAAACTCGAAAGAATATCTAAATTGGACTTGTCCATTTTGAGACTTGGATTGACAGAAATATTATACGATGACGCAATTCCAGTTAAAGTAAGTATAAATGAAGCCGTTAATCTCGCAAAGAAATACGTTGATGAGAAATCTGGAAAATTTATAAACGGAGTATTAAGCCATTATACAGTCAAGGAATAGGATATGATTTTAGGCGTAGATACCAGTTGTTACACAACTTCAATGATTGTAATCGATGATTATGGCAGCATCGTCTATGAAAACAATCACATGCTTAAGGTAAAGCCCGGAGAACGCGGACTGCGTCAATCTGAGGGCTTTTTTCAGCATGTTAACAAGCTTTCTGAAGTGTTTTCTGATTTGGTTTTAAATGTAAATCCATTGAATTTAACTGCAATTGCAGTGTCCAGTCGACCGAGACCGGTTGAAGGCTCATACATGCCTGTGTTTCATGCTGGTGTGTTGTTTGCAACCAATTTATCCAACGCACTAGGGCTACCGCTTTACACTTTTTCACATCAAGAGGGCCATCTAATGGCAGCGTTACATTCACTCAGGATTGATCCAATACCTGAGCGTTTCATTGGTTTGCATCTTTCAGGTGGTACAACTGAGCTATTATCGGTTAAATGGTTTGACAAGGCTTTTGAAATAGAGCTAATCGGAGGCACCCTCGATTTAAATTTTGGTCAGCTGATCGATCGTATAGGTATTAAGCTTGGACTAGCATTTCCCTGTGGAAAGGAAATGGATCAAATGGCGCAAACGGTAACACATAACGATTGTTTTAAGATTAAGAAAATGGAATTTGGTAGATTTAATCTTTCAGGGCTTGAAAATCAGTACAATAAATTAATAACGGAAAAGTCAGCTGAATACTGCTGTAGACATATATTTAATACAATATCTAACCTGCTTTACCAATTGATATCAGATATACCATCAGAGCTATCGATCGTTTTTTCAGGTGGCGTTTCATCTAACTCGATTGTGAAGGAATGGCTTAAATACAATTGCCCTCATAAAACGCTTTATTTTTCACCCCCAGAATATTCTCGAGATAACGCGCTGGGTGTTGCTGAAATGGGAAGATTACAACAGTTAGGTTGATATCTATTGAGAACTAGCGATAGGAGAACAAGATGATAAAAATGAAGTCATTTACTGTAACGGAGGCCACACGATATCTTAAAAGGCTTATGAGTACAGATCCTATAATTAATCAAATTATTATTGAAGGAGAAATCTCTAATTATATTAGACATTCCAGTGGACACGCGTATTTTACACTAAAGGATGATCAAAGCAAAATGGCGTGTGTCATGTTTTCTCAATACGTAAGTGCATTAGATTTTAATCCTAAAAATGGCGATCGTGTACATGCAAAAGGTCAAATTACCATCTATGAAAAGGATGGGCGTTACCAATTAAATGCGTTTGCAATGAATAATATTGGTTTGGGGGATTTACATGTTAAGTTTGAAGCGCTCAAGTCAAAATTGGAAAAGGGTGGGCTCTTTGACAGCGCTCACAAAAAACCTATACCAAAGCTGCCAAGGAAAATAGGAATATTAACCTCGCCCACAGGTGCAGCGATTCAAGATATTCTTTCAGTTGCAAAGCGCAGAAATAATTTTTCAGAGCTATTGATTTACCCAATTCGTGTACAAGGCGAGCAATCAAAATTTGAAATTTGTAAAGGGATAGACTATTTTAATCAAAGACAGGACATCGATTTAATCATACTTGCTAGAGGTGGTGGCTCCATTGAAGAGCTATGGTCATTTAACGAGGAGGTTGTCGCTTATGCCATATACCACTCAGAGATCCCTATTATAACAGGCGTGGGACACGAAACAGATTTTACTATAAGTGATTTTGTTGCAGATCAAAGGGCAGCTACACCTTCAGCAGCAGCGGAAATTGCCATTGTATCAAAAAATGAAATGACATTAGATTTAAATCGTCAAATTCAAAGAATGTCGTTGCTGGTGAGTCGTCGAATGGAGCTAGAGAGATCAAAGCTCAATCGATTTGAACCGCATCAACTGTCTAATAGACTTAGCCGTACAATTCAGTTTAAAATACAAGATTTGAGTCACAAGAAGACACTTTCTGTTCAGAATATCACCCGTGCTGTACGTACAGAAAAAGAAAAGCTACTGACCCTGGGTACCAAGCTTGATGCCATGAGTCCTTTTGCAGTTATGAGACGAGGCTATGGTATCATTACAGCTAACGATGAACCGGTAGTATCAACCTTGCAACTTAAGGTTGGATCAGAGATTAAGGTCAGAGTTACAGATGGTAGCATTGACGCTGAGGTGACTCATATTAAGAAAATTAAGGGAGAATAAGATGGCAGGAAAATCGACATATGAGAAAAAAATTGAACGATTGGCTGAACTATCTACAATTTTAGAAAGAGGCGAAGCACCACTTGAAGAGCTATTAAAGGTTTTTGAAGAAGGCATCAAGCTGTATCGGGAATGCAACCTGATTTTAGAGAGTACAGAAGCAAAAATTCAGACGATTCTTGTGGATGAGGAGGGCTCGAATGAAGCTTAATAGAGAAGTTCAGACTTTAATCTCAAGATTTGACAGCCTATTATCAGGTGCAATTGAAGCTCACTTTTCAGATATAGAAAGGACGAATGCATCAAATAGAGCAATTGACATCGTTAAGGAGGGCATGAATTACTCTTTACTTGCTGGAGGAAAGCGGATTAGACCGATGATTCTTCTAGAAATGGCAACTGCTTATGGGGCTGAATTAAAGACTGCTCTTGAATTTGCGATTGCAATAGAAATGATACACACCTATTCGCTTATACACGATGATCTACCAAGCATGGACAACGATGATCTTAGAAGAGGAAAACCTACGAATCACGTCGTTTTCGGTGAGGATATGGCAATTCTTTCAGGAGATGCATTACTAAATCTTGCAAGTGAGCTGATGATAAATGCTTCAATTAGCCTTGATAGTCCAGAAAAGGGTCTAAGGGCAATGTACGAAATTTTACAGGCCTCTGGCTCAAAGGGTATGATTTTGGGGCAGGTAGCAGACATAAAATATCACGAGGGTGTGATTGATAGAGAAGCCCTTGACTTTATTAATGCCAATAAAACAGGCAAGCTTCTAAAGGCCGCTGTTTTAGCAGGTGCCATCTTAGGTCGTGCGGATGATGCGGAGCTGTTTAAATTAAAAAGTATAGGTGAAGCAATTGGCCTTTTATTTCAATTGGTGGATGATATTCTCGATGTAGTCGGTGACGAGTCAAAGATTGGCAAACGCACGCAGATAGATCTTCAAAATGAGAAGTGTACCTATCCGGCTTTGTTGGGCTTAGAACAGACGAGAGCATATGTGTCTGAGCTGGAGCAGTCTATCCTAATGGAAATTGATAAATTAAGCTGTCAAAGTGATTTTTTAAGGTCGCTGGTGTTGTTTTTAAGCAGAAGAGATTATTAGAGGTGATGAATGGGCGACTTTTTGAGTGAATTTATATCAAATAGAATATTTTGGTCAGCAGCCTTAGCTTGGTTGGTTGCGCAAACCATTAAGTTAATTTTGACGCTTCTTATTGATAAAGAGTTGAGATTAGAAAGGCTGCATGGTTCGGGTGGCATGCCAAGTGCGCACACCGCTACTATCGTATCAGCGTCAACTGCAATTGGGCTACAGGAGGGCTGGGGTTCGGCTATTTATGCCTTATCACTGATAATGGCCTTTATTGTGATGTACGATGCCTCTGGGGTTAGAAGATCTGTAGGAAGACAGGCAAAATTACTCAATAATATTATAGTTGATCTTTATAAAAACAAGCACTTTGAAGAAGAAAAGCTTAAAGAACTAATAGGTCATAAACCAACTGAAGTCGTTGTTGGCGCTATTTTAGGTATTTTAGTTGCCAATCTAATGGTTTAGCTTTGGAAAAATGTAAGAAGGGCAGGGCGTTCTGCTATGGAGAAAGGAACGGCTATGTATAAGTATTTAAACGACATCAAATCCCCTGAAGATTTAAAAAAATTGTCCTATGAAGAACTTACCGTTCTGGCATATGAGATTCGTAATTTTTTAGTTCAGTCCATTTCTAAAACAGGAGGCCATTTAGCTTCGAATTTAGGTGTTGTGGAATTGACTATGGCACTTCACAAGGTATTTGATAGTCCTAATGATAAATTTGTATGGGACGTTGGGCATCAGGCTTACGTTCACAAGCTATTAACGGGGAGATGTGATCAATTTGATTCCTTAAGACAATATAAGGGATTGAGTGGTTTCCCAAAAAGACATGAGTCCGAGCACGATCACTTTGATACAGGGCATAGTAGTACGTCAATATCTGCTGCAGTGGGTATGGCTCTTGCCAGAGACATCAGAGGTTTAAGCTATGATGTCATCGGTATAATCGGAGACGGTGCCTTAACCGGTGGTATGGCCTACGAAGCGATCAACTATATTGGACACAGTAAAAACAATGTCAAAATTATATTAAATGACAATGAAATGTCTATATCTCATAATGTAGGTGGTATGTCAATTGCGCTCAATAGTTTAAGGACTAGTGAGAACTATTCCAAAATTAAAGGGACGACTAAGACCAAGCTCATGCGCCTTCCATCACTGGGGCAACCAATAGTGGATTTGATCAGTAAGCTTAAGGATTCTTTTAAGTATTTTGTAGTAGATGGTGGTGTATTTTTCGAAGAAATTGGATTGACCTATATTGGACCTATTAATGGTCATGATTTGAGACAATTGGTCAAGCATATGGAAATGATGAAGCAAGTGGATGGTCCTGTGATTCTTCATGTTATTACGCAAAAGGGGAAAGGCTATAAGTTTGCGGAAACAGCCCCTAACTTATATCACGGCGTTGGTAAGTTTGATCCATTCATTCCTCTTAAGAGTGGCGGTAAAAAGGATTACTCAAAGGTATTTGGTGACACACTAATCGATATTGCGGACAAGGATAAAAATGTAGTGGCAATTAGTGCAGCGATGATAGAGGGAACGGGTCTATCTGATTTTTCAAAGTTATACCCAGAGCGTACATTTGACGTCGCAATAGCAGAGCAGCATGCGGTAACGATGGCGGCTGGTATGGCGCTGTCTGGTGTAAAGCCTTTTGTTGCACTTTACTCAACCTTCCTACAAAGAGCTTATGATCAGGTGGTTCATGATGTCTGTATTCAAAAAGCCCCAGTTGTTCTTTGTATAGATCGAGCAGGTCTGGTAGGAAATGACGGTGAAACACATCACGGTATATTTGATATTTCTTATTTATCTCATCTTCCCAATATGATGATTCTTTCGCCAAAGGATGCGACGGAGCTCTCCTATATGCTCAATTTTGCATCGAGTTATAATGAAGGGCCAATTGCGATTCGATATCCAAGAGGCGGTGCGTATGAAATTGATAGTACGTTACCTGATAGCCTGAAGCCAGAGCTTTTAATAGAGGGAACTGAAACGCTGCTAATTGCTACGGGAAAGCTAGTGAAAACTGCCTTAGAAGTGGCAAAGACTTCCAATGGCAAGGTAGGTGTTCTCAATCTTAGAAAAATCAAACCGCTTGATACCGAGGAGCTGGTCAAGCACTGTAAGCCATATAAGACACTTATTACACTTGAAGATCATATTATTGCGGGTGGTATGGGTGAGAATGTTGCCAGTGGTCTTATAAGGGCAGGTGTATCTGTACCTTGCCATCACAGGGGGATAGAGGATCGCTTTATTGAGCAAGGTGAAATGGATGAATTACTTGCTTCAATAGGATTAGATGTCGCTGGAATTCAAGCTTTTATACAGGAGGTAAATCATGTCTAAGGAAAGGATTGATGTCCTTTTAGTAGAACAGGGACTTATTGAAACAAGAGAGCGTGCGCAGAAAGCGATTATGGCAGGTCTTGTTTTTATAGGTACAGAAAGAATCGATAAACCTGGAACAAAGGTAGATACAGCATCTGAAATAACTCTAAAAGGAAATCCAATTCCCTATGTGAGTCGCGGAGGTTTAAAGCTTGAAAAAGCGATTAAAACGCTCAATATAGATTTAAGTGGTAAGAGATGTATGGACATTGGCGCTTCAACAGGTGGCTTTACAGATTGTATGCTTCAAAATGGGGCAGATCATGTGTTTTCTGTTGATGTGGGCTATGGACAATTGGATTGGAAGCTTAGAAACGATGAACGCGTCACCAATATGGAGAGAACCAACATTCGATATGTGACAGAAGCTCAGATCGGCGAAAAGATTGATTTTTTGAGCATTGATGTCTCATTCATCTCTTTAAAGCTTGTTTTACCAGTTGCAAAGCAGCTATTAAAAGAAGATGGCAGTATGGTTTTTTTAATAAAGCCTCAATTTGAAGCCGGCAGAGATCAGGTTAAAAAAAGTGGCGTCATTCGAGATTTAAAAGTCCATAAGCAGGTTTTGGAAAGCATTATGCACTTTTGTAAAGAAAATGAGATTTTTGTCAGTTATTTGACCTTTTCACCTATAAAGGGGCCAAAGGGGAATATTGAGTTTTTGGCATATGCAACCCTTATAACTGATAACACGGATTTAATGATTGATACAGATAAAGTTGCACAGTCTGCACATGAATCACTAATAGCAGAATAGGAGTACAAATGTTACGTTTCAAACAAATGATCAAGCTTTATATTGCATTTTTCCGAGTTGGTTTATTTACAATCGGCGGTGGATATGCGATGTTGCCCATTATTGAGCAAGAGTTGGTCAAAGATCAAAAGATTATGAGCATGGATGAAGTCGTTGAATGCTACACCATAGCGCAAACCCTTCCAGGGGTCATAGCTGCAAATACCTCAGCGTTAATTGGTTATCGCTTGGGAAAAACAAAAGGTGCATTGATCTGTACCTTAGGCGTTATTACACCGTCTATTTTAATTATTATGCTAATAGCAATGATATTTACTAAAATAGAAGATCAGCAGCTTGTAAAAAATGCATTTAAAGGCATAAGAGTAGTGGTACTTGCATTGCTAATTGATTCATTTCAAAGACTGTTTAAGGCAGCAGTATTTGATCGAAAAACAGCTGTAATTGCCTTATTGGCATTTATACTCGTTCTATTTAGTTTCATCAATCCCGTATTGGTTATTATTGCGGGTGGCGTCAGTGGTGTACTCGTTTTCAGAGAGCGGGTGGCTAAATGATTAAACTACTTTTAGAATTCTTCAAGATTGGATTGTTTACCTATGGTGGTGGATTGGCTATGATTCCTCTGCTGCGAGATATTTCAATTGGAAATCACTGGCTAACAGACAGTCAGTTCGCAGACCTAATCGCAATTTCTCAGTCTACACCAGGGCCAATCGCCATAAACATGGCAACCTTCATAGGCTATAGAGAGGCAAGTGTTCTAGGGGCTATCCTGGCTTCTATTATCATTGTTACACCTGCTTTTATTTTAGCGATTGCCTTGTCTAAGGTATTGGCAAAATACAGGACGCATCCAGTTGTGGTTGCAGCATTTGTAGGATTAAAGGCCACAGTGATTGGCTTGATCGCAACATCTATTATACAAGTTGCTAGGGTTTCCTTATTTGATGGTGGTGTCGATTCACCCTCAGAGCTTTTGTCGAATTTTGATTATAAAGCATGGGCATTGCTCGTCGTTTCATATCTTTTAATTAAGAAGACGCAAAAGCACCCTCTTTATTATATATTAGGATTTGGCATAATTAGTATTTTCATCTGGTAGCTTGACAGTAAGTATTTTACACAATTTTAATAATGTTATATAATACTTCTATTGGGGGAATGATTATGAAATACTCTAGACATTCGAAAATTCTTGAAATTATTGAAAGTAAAGACATTGAAACGCAAGATGAGCTGGCATCAGAATTACGTGAATCGGGTTTTCAGGTTACTCAAGCAACTGTTTCTCGTGATATCAAGGAGATGAGACTAATCAAGGTACTTACTAAAGATGGTCGCTACAAGTATGCCTCGATTAGGGAAAAAGAGGGCGTCGTAAACGAACGCTTTCTAAAAATTTTTAGAAATTCAGTAACCTCTATTGATCATGCTGGCAATATCATCGTTGTAAAGACACTTGTTGGCTCTGCTAGTGCAGCTGCAGTATCAATTGACGCGTTAAATCTAAAGCAAATAGTTGGAAGTATTGCTGGCGATGACACTATTTTTCTTTTGGTAAAAGAACAAGATATGGTTCAGGATTTACTTAAACAGTTTAAAGAATTATTAGTCTAGAGACAGGTGGAGGTCGCATGCTTTTTGAGCTTAACATTAGTGATTTTGTCTTGATTAAAAAAGCGCAGCTCAGGTTTGATGAAGGTCTAAACGTCTTAACAGGTGAAACTGGAGCTGGTAAGTCGATGGTTTTAGGAGCATTAAATCTTGTGATGGGTGGCACAGCAAGTAAAGATGCCGTTCGAATTGGTAGCGATAAAGCGCTGATTAATGCCAGCTTTCAAACCAATCCCACAGTAAATTCAATATTAATGAATCAAATGATTCCGACCGATGACGAGGTAATCATCCTATCCCGCGAAATTCAATCGAAGGGCAAGAGTCAGTCGAGAATTAATGGACAGATGGTAACGCTTTCACAGCTTAAGCAAGTAACGGAAGCGTTAATTAATATTCATGGTCAAAATGAGCATCAGACCTTACTAGGAAAGGAAGAACAGCTGACACTACTTGACGCGTATGGTGGTGAGCAGCACGAAGGTATTTTGAAAAATATTCGTCGATATTATGACGAAATAAATGAGCTTAGAGAGTCGCTAGCGGTTTTAGAGGATAAATCAAATGATCGCGTGAAGCAGCTTGATTATATAAATTATCAAATCAACGAAATAGAACTCGCCAAGCTAAAACCAGGTGAAGATATTGAACTTGAAAAATCATTTGAATACCTTAATCACATGGGACAGATAAAAGAAACGATAGAGAATGCAATCGAGTTTTTTAATGGTGACTATGGCGATGGGACAATTGGTAGCCTTTCATCAATCAATGGACAATTCAGAAAGCTAGAAGGGTTTCACGAGATGCTTGATGGGTTTGGTTTAAGATTAAAGGATATCTTTTATTTAATGGAGGATCTTTCAAAGGATTTGGTTCATTATTCAGAAAAGCTTGATGTTGATCCTGAAAAACTAAAAGCCTTGGAGGAACGCCTTGATACCATTAACACACTCAAGACGAAATATGGTCAAGGTATTGAACTAATAATTTCACATTATGATAGCTTATGTTCAGAACGTGAAAATCTTGAATCTATTGAATCTAAGATAGCTGAAGTGAATCAAGCGATCGAGAATAAAATGGCGACTTATTTTAGCGAAGCCTCAAAGCTTTCAGAGTTAAGAGCCAAGGCAGCAAAAGCTTTTGAAAAGGCATTAGAGCAAGAACTCCATGAGCTTAATATGAAGGAAGCTTCTTTTAGAATAGAGTTAATACAAAACCATTCTGTTAGAAGAATGGGAATCGATGAAATCGATTTTTTAATAACGACCAATATCGGTCAACCCTTTAGAGCCTTAAAGAAGGTAGTCTCTGGAGGTGAGCTCTCAAGACTGATGCTTGCGATTAAAATCGTTATCGGCAGAATTGATGAGGTTGCTACCCTTGTTTTTGATGAGATCGATACAGGGATTAGTGGCATTACTGCTAATATTGTCGGAGAAAAATTATCAAAAATTGCTATGAACAGTCAGATTATCTGTATTACCCATTTGCCACAGATTGCAGTCTATGCTGATCATCACTATTTAATTGAGAAGTCATCTGATGGCACTCAAACTGAAACTGTCCTTTCAAAATTAGATGAAGGTAAAATGGAAGATGAGATCAGTAGATTGGTTGGTGGCGCAAAGGTAACAGAATCAACAACACAGCATGCACGCGAGATGTTGAAAAATGCGAGAGATAAAAAAATCATTTTGAGGCATTGAAATGGATTTGTTGATAAGATTTTTGTACAGCCTGTTAACAGGGAGCCTAATGCTTGTCGTTTTGACGCGTCTGGCACCTAAATTAAAAAAAGAATCAAAATTAAAGCACGGGATAACGGTGCTTTATTTGGCTATCATGATGACTCGAGTTGACCTAATTCACCTCAATTCGGTGCTTATCTTTCATCTCGGGCTTATGCTACTTTTGCGATTTATGTATCAAATTTCATCGTTTGTATCTGCTATGTCTGTTATGTTGCTCTACTTGATGTCAATTATTGCATCAATGGTAGCAGCTAACTTAATTCTATTAGTTGATGGCAATCTTTTGGATTATAGAACGCTCTATGCGTCAGGAAATTTTTTGGCAAATATCTTTTATTTTGGTGGGCTGGTAACCTTACTGAGTTATTATAGAATGGTGGTTTCACAGTTTAAAAAATACGCTCAAAACAATATTCGCTTAGATTTGATTATGCTTTTAAGCAATCTAGGCTTGTTTTCATTGGTGATCATCTATCAAAGATTAACCTTTGAAAATATGGCGAAATTCACTGCAAATGGTGTGTTGAGAGTACCTAATTCTTCTGCCTTTACAGGTTACTTTATCGTTAGCTTTTTGTTTGTCACCGTAATGATTCTCGTGCTGATCATACTTGTTAATCGTACCTTCATGGTCGATCGTAACCTTGAAAACTATAAGTTTAAAGCTGAAACCGATGTCATGACAGGTGCACTCAGTAGAGAAGCGGGTTTGACACATTTGAAATCTGAAATGGCAAGAGCGATTAGATTTAAGTATGATTTGACGATTGCTTATGTAGATATAAACGATCTGAAGGTTGTCAACGACAAATGGGGACATAAGGAGGGCGACCGATTAATTAAAACAATTTCTATGAATATACAATCGTCACTTAGAGAGTTTGATGTCGTATCGAGATTAGGAGGGGATGAGTTTTTAATTATTTTTACGAGGTGTAACAAGCAACAAGCCCAAAGAGTTTGGAGAAGAATTACAGATGAGTTTTTAAAGGTGAATTCTGTGGGTGAATATAAGTTTAAAATTAGTGCGAGCGTTGGTATAACACAGTTTGAAGCTTCAAAACACACTACTTTATTGAGCTTTGTACACGAAGCGGACGAAGAAATGTATGCGCAAAAGAAAACAATAAAGGCATCCAAATTGTAAAATCACTACAAAAGATGGTCAAATGTATTTAAATTTCATGGGTTTAAGATAAAATAGGGGTATATATATGGAAAAGATGAACAGTTACATAAACGAATATGAAGCTTTTCTTGTAGATCACAAGAAATTATCGACGAATACGCTATTGTCATACAAAAGAGACTTAAAGTTTTTTTGTGAGTATGTGAGTTCAAATTTAAAGCTAGACGATTTAACTCAGGTTTCGCCAGTTGATCTGATGACCTATACGATTTCTCTCAAGAAGTCAGGAAAAGCAAATGCGACAATTTCTAGAACGATTGCGTCGCTTAGAACCTTTTATTCGTTTTTACACCACAAAGGGTTTATGTTAAGCAATCCAACAACCGAACTGGAAGCACCGAAGCAAGATCGTAAAATGCCTCAGGTATTAACTCTTGCAGAGGTTGAAAGATTACTATCAAGACCTGATGTGCGAACATCTATAGGCAAAAGGGATAAAGCCATGATTGAGCTTCTCTATGCTACTGGTATTCGCGTTTCTGAACTGATTTCTTTGACACTATCTGATATCAACACAACCATGGGGTATATCAAGTGTAAAGGAGCGAACAAGACAAGAGTGATTCCGCTAGGTTCAATGGCTTCAAGAGCGATTGAAATTTATTTGAAAGATGGTAGGGGTCAGCTTGTTTCTGAGGACGAAGATGCCTTATTTGTGAATTATTATGGAAAGAAATTGACGCGTCAAGGGTTTTGGAAAGTGATAAAACGCTATTCAGAAGAAGCGAATATTCACAAATCAATTACACCGCATACGCTGAGACACTCTTTTGCATTTCATTTAATTCAAAATGGCGCAGATTTAAAATCAGTTCAAGAAATGTTAGGGCATTCTGATGTTGCAACAACTCAGATTTACCTTGAAATGTCGAATGCCAAGCTGAGAGATATCTATGAAAAAACACACCCTAGAGCCTAATTAGGCTCTTTTTTAATTAGCCGCTGTCAGTTGGATTGAAGCTTATGTAATCAAAAAAAACTGAACTGAGAATCGGTAGAAAAATATAGGAGGAACACTATGGTTAATCGCGTGGTATTATTTGTACTTGATAGCGTGGGTATTGGCGCTTTGCCAGACTCAGAGCAATTTGGTGATATCGGTGTTAGCACCCTGGGTCACATTGCAAAATCGACAGATCATTTTAAAATTCCTAATTTAAGAAAATTAGGCGTAGGCAACATCGACGGCATCGATTATATCGATGCAGACCCAAATCCAATCGGCGCATTTGGTAGAAGCTTAGAAGCTTCTAATGGTAAAGATACAACGACTGGTCACTGGGAAATTGCAGGACTTAAAATTGAACAACCCTTTAAAACCTATCCGGATGGCTTCCCGCCACATATTATAAATGCTTTTGAAGCACAAACAGGTCGCAAGGTGCTCTGTAATAAACCTGCATCAGGTACAGTTGTCTTAGATGAACTGGGTGAAGAGCATATGAAAACTGGAAATCCGATTGTTTATACATCAGCAGATTCCGTATTTCAAATTGCTGCACATGAGGATATCATTCCTTTAGATGAGCTCTATCGCATGTGTCAAATTGCTAGAGATATCTTAGTTGGAGATGATCAGGTTGCCAGAGTCATTGCGAGACCGTTCGTAGGCGAACCGGGTAATTTCCAAAGAACTTCAAACAGAAGAGATTATAGCATAAAGCCATTTGAAAAAACGGTTCTTGATTATGCAAAAGAAGCTGGGTATGACGTAAGAGCGGTCGGTAAAATCGTCGATATTTACGATGGCGAAGGGATCACACACGATGTTCATACAAAGGATAATATGGATGGTGTCGATCAGACCCTGAATTATCTTAAAGAAGATTTTAAAGGCATTCTATTTACAAACTTAGTAGATTTTGACGCAAAGTTCGGTCATAGAAGAGATGTCGCTGGCTATCGTCAAGCGATTGAAGAGGTGGATGCAAGATTGCCAGAATTATTTAATGCAATGAAGCCTTCTGACCTACTCATCATTCTTGCAGATCATGGTAATGATCCCGCATATAGTGGTACCGATCATACAAGAGAATATATTCCACTCTTAATCTATGGTGATGACGTAAAAGCAGGTACCAATATTGGTACACGTCAGACGTTTGCAGATGTAGCTGCAACTGTATCAGACATTTTAGGTATCCCAGCTACTGCAAACGGAACAAGCTTTAAAAATGAAATTTTAAAATAAGTGTCTTAGGAGGCAAAAATGGATCAATTGCTCTTGAAAATGAGTGAAGCGAAAGCATATATTGAGTCAAAGCTCACTGTTAAGCCTGATATAGGATTGATACTCGGCTCGGGTTTAGGTGTTATGGCAGAGGAGATTGAATCACCTATTAAAATTAAGTATTCTGAAATTCCTCATTTTCCAGTATCTACTGTAGAAGGTCACGAGGGTCAGTTTGTCGTAGGTAAACTCAATGGTAAAAACGTCATTGCGATGCAAGGGCGCTTTCACTACTACGAAGGTTACACGATGCAAGAAGTAACATTTCCTGTGAGAGTGTTAAAGGCTTTAGGCGTGAAGCATTTGATTTTAACCAATGCTGCTGGTGGTACAAATGAATCGTTCAGCGGTGGTACACTGATGCTGATTACAGATCAAATCAATATCATGGGTGTTAATCCATTGATCGGTAAAAACGAATCTGAGCTTGGACCAAGATTCCCAGATGCTTCAAGTATTTATAGCCCTGAGTTCAATGCACAAATACTTGATGAAGCAAAAGCTTTGAATATTGATCTCAAGCAAGGGGTTTATTTCTATTTTACTGGTCCTGCTTACGAGACGCCTGCTGAAGTTAGACTTGCTAAAATGTTAGGCGGAGATGCCGTAGGTATGTCAACTGCTCCTGAGGCACTTGTAGCAGCACATATGGGTATGAAAGTAACAGGTATCTCATGTATTACAAATATGGCTGCCGGCATTCAAAAGACAGCTTTAAATCATCAAGAAGTTGTAGAAGTTGCAAATCGAGTTCAAAGCACATTTATCAAACTTGTGAATCGAATTATCGAAATTGCATAATTAGGAGGCGGCAATGCGTATAGTTGATGTAATCAATAAGAAAAAACACGGAGAGTCATTATCAAAAGCTGAAATTGACTTTTTTATTGAAGGATATACTAAAGGTGAAATTCCTGATTACCAAGCGTCTGCTCTATTAATGGCAATCTATTTTAAGGGAATGGAAGCTCAAGAAATTGCAGATTTAACGGATGCCATGGTGCGTTCTGGCGATCAAGTGGACCTTAGCAGAATTGAAGGCATCAAGGTTGACAAGCACTCAACTGGTGGTGTAGGTGATAAAATCAGCTTAATCGTTATTCCACTCGTTGCTTCAGTGGGTGTTCCTGTAGCCAAAATGTCAGGCAGAGGCCTCGGTCATACAGGCGGAACCATCGATAAACTTGAAGCGATTGAAGGATTTAAAGTTGAGCTTAGCAATGAAGACTTTATCAACAACGTCAACCAATATAAAATGGCAATCGTTGGACAGTCGGGCAATCTGACACCTGCAGATAAAAAACTATATGCTTTAAGAGATGTAACGGGGACGATCGATAGTATCCCGTTAATTGCAAGCTCAATTATGAGTAAAAAAATTGCCGCAGGCACTGACGCAATCGTTCTCGATGTTAAAGTAGGCTCAGGTGCTTTCATGAAATCACTTGACGATGCTAGGGAGCTAGCAAAAACCATGGTAGCTATCGGTAACTCACTCAATAGAAAAACAGTTGCTGTTATTACGAACATGGATCAACCACTTGGACATGAAGTGGGCAATGCAAACGAAATCCAAGAGGCGATAGAAGTGCTTAGTGGTCACGGCGCTGAAGATGAAACTGAAGTTGCACTTACCATCGCTTCGTATATGGCTGTGTTGGGTGGCGCTTTTAAGAACATTGAACAAGCGCGCAAACACTTTGAAGCATTGATTGCTTCTGGTGAAGCAATTGAGATTCTTAAAAAATTCGTTCAAATTCAAGGTGGTAACCCAGAAGTGATCTCTAACCCTGAGTTATTACCAAAAGCTTCAAAACACATTGAAGTTAAGGCTGATCTTGAAGGTTATGTCGCTGGATTTGATGCTGAAAAGATTGGTATATCAGCAATGATGCTCGGTGCTGGTAGACGCAAAAAGGAAGATGCAATCGATTTTGCAGCTGGCATCACACTTAAAAAGAAAATTGGTGAACACGTCAACTTAGGAGATGTCCTCTGTGTGCTCCATACAAACGCAGATGATACAACTGAAGCTGAGCGTATGGCAAGAACCGCTTTCGTCGTTAGCAATCATCACCCTGGTGAGGTTAAATACATCTATGAGATTATCGAGTAGGTAAATAGGTTAGTAGGTTAATTGTGCTAGGTTAGATTTTCAAATAAGTCTCACCCCATTTATTAGATAAAATAAGTGGGGTGTTTTTTTATAACAGCAATGATTTATTTTTTTTAAATGATGCTTTCTATTATATAATAAAAAGGAATCAGATTGGTTTAAGTTGTCTTTCATTTTAGTTGACGTTATAATAATATGAGTTGCTCAAATTGGAGGCTTAGGATGGTACAAAGGGTTGAAGACATACTACTTAAGTTAACTGAAATTGCGAACCATCTTAATTCACCATTTTTTTTCGTGGGCGGTTGTGTTCGCGACGCCTTTTATCATAAGCAGAGTTTTGACATTGATCTTGCAATGAACGAAGACCTGTTCTATGAAGCCATTAAAATATTTGATATCACTCAGACCAGTGAGTTTATGACTGCCACTTTAAATGCTGTGCCTTATCAAATCGATCTAGCCGTATTTAGAACTGAAACGTATCATGCAAATAAAGGGCTACCAGATATAATGATCAGTGATCTAGTGGGCGACCTTAAACGCAGGGATTTTACTATTAATACGGGCTATGTAGAAGTGACGCCACAGTCTATTTCAGATTTACTAGGTCATTCTGGACCTGTCACTGTAGCCTATTCACATCCGCTTTTTTCGCAGGATATTAAACAGAAATGCATTAGAACGCTTCACGAAGATAGCTTCTATGAAGATCCATCTCGATTAATGCGTGCAGTTAAATATATGGTAACGTTTGATTTATCATTAGAACCTTTGACAGAAGATCAGTTTAATCGAGCAGTTCAGGATAATTGGTTGACCCATTTTTCAAAAGCGAGGTATAAAAAAATACTTCTTAAGTACATAGAGGACGACCAATATTCAGAGCTTCTACACCGACTGAATGAGCATCGTCTGCTGATTGAGGTAGTACCTGAAATCAGTGAAGAAGCAAAGCCAATCCCAATTGCTGTTCCTAACAGGATTCATGAAAACACGGTACAAGTAATCAAGCTTCTTCCAGAATTGTCTATAAAAGAGTTACAGCAGCTAGAGCTATTAGCCTATTATTCTTCCAATCTAACGTTTTGGTTTAATACATCTAAAACCATAAGTCGAGGTGTCAGCCGGACGCTTATGGTTTTAGAGCGACTTGATTGTGAGACGATTTTAGATATTGACTTGTTTGATTTGCTTTCGCCTTTCAGTGATTTTGAATTAGCGATTGCATGGATTGCTTCACAAACACCACAAAGTAATGCAAATCTTGAAAGATACATCAATACGCTTAAACCACTTAAGATCATGATCAATAGAAAAGCATTGATTGAAAAAAACTTACCCATCACATATAATAAGCGTTCAACCTTAGGGGCTTTGCAACGCTATAAAATAGAGCAGTTACAACCTATGACTGTCAAAGAAGAAATAAATTGGATTGAGAGCAAATTATATGAGCATAGATATTAAACTGGAAGCCTTTGAAGGCCCCCTGGATCTACTACTACATTTAATAACGAGAGAAGAAGTTGACATATATGATATCCCTATCGTCAGTATTACTTCACAATACCTTGAAGTAATCGATAACCTATCAAATATCGATCTAGACACCGCCACTGAGTTTATCGTCATGGCGGCAACCTTGATTGAGATCAAGTCGAGAATGCTACTACCCGATCGAAATGAGATGGAAGTGTTCGATTACAGCGATGAAGATCCGAGACGAGAGTTGGTTAAACGACTGGTTGAATACAAACAGTTTAAAGAAATTGCAAGTCTGCTTCGAGAAACTGAAGGCACGTTGGATGAGGTTGTCTTTAAAGAACAGTCAGATCTAAGCCTATATGTGGATCATGTCAGCAAAGAAACACTTAACGAATCCATGGATCAAATGCTTTTAGTAGAGGCCATACAGCGAGTCCTCGTTAAAATTAACCGTTTTGATGACGGTAGACAAAAGTACTTTAAAGGCATCAAACGCGATGCGCACACAGTCGACGATAAGTTGATCAAAATTAGAAATCGTATATTGACCGAAGAAAGCTTTGAGTTTTCAACCCTATTTGACGCGTTCATCACAAGAGAAGAGGTAGTTGTCACCTTTTTAGCGATTCTTGAAATGCTAAAGCTAAAAGAAATCAGAATCGTACAAGAAACTATTTTTGGTGAAATCTCTATTCGTAAAAGAGCACTTGAGGATCGTCAAGAAGAACTGGTTGAAGAAGATGAAGCGGATGAGAATACCCAAGTTGTTATGACTGAGCTATAAATAATTGAGCAGTAAAAAAATTGAGCTGTAAGTAACTGTACTGCAAATAACTGAAATAAGACAAATATAAGTAAATAAATAATCTTAAAGTATTAATTGAGGTTAAATCCCAGATAAAATGAGAGGAACGATATGGAAACCAGCATTAATTATAAATCAGTAATAGAATCGCTTTTATTTGCATGGGGAGAGCCACTCAGTTTAAGTAAAATCGCAAAGATTTTAGACTTAAAGGCATCTGTAGTCGAAGAAGTGATCGAAGAAATGATAGAGACCTTTAAAAAGGAAGGCAGGGGTATTCAAATCGTTGAAGTAAATAAGCATTATCAGCTGAGCACTCTAAGAGCCAATTATGCTTATATTGAACAACTCTGTGCGACAAGTCGTAATAAAGGTCTTTCCAATTCTGCTTTAGAGGTGCTTGCCATTATCGCGTACAAGCAACCTATTACGAAGCTGGACATCGAACAAATTAGAGGTGTTAACTCTGATGGACCGCTTCAAAATCTCGTGGAAAGAGAACTCGTTCAAGTGATGGGAAGACTTGAGAAAATTGGACGACCACAGATCTATGGCACGACAGATACCTTTCTTAAGAGTTTTGGCTTTAAAACCTTAATGGATCTACCGGAAGTCGGTGATTTTGTTGAGACGATAACTTCGAGAACAGCTAAAGCAGCTCAGGTAGAAGAAGATGTACCAGAGGATGCATTTGATCAAAAGGATGACACAATCGATACTATTTCTGAAGAAGAGGCATAAGATGATTGAAATTAAACCATTAGAATCTCGTATAACAAGTTGGCGGGAAGTTTCATATGAAATCGAAAATTTGTTTTTTGAAAGACAGCTTGCAAATTTGAATTTTAAGCGATTTGTAGTTAAGGATGGCGATGCGATTATCGGTGCTGGTCAATACGCATTTGTCACTGAAAGGTGCGTTTTGATCAATGCGGTCCATGTCGCTGAAAACGAAAGACGTATTGCCCTCGGTGAAGGTCTTTTAAGAGCGATGCTAAACAGTGCTGAGATGAGCGGGGCAACGTCTGCAGTATTCATAGGAAATGAAATTGAGCGCGCGTTCTATCGTCATGTTTTAAATGGGCAGTGTGAAGACTTTGACAAAGATAGCAGCGCTATTAGTGAAGTAATTCAACTTGAACTAAATCGTGTAGATTTAGGGGATTCATTAGTGCTTCCAAGTATTGCGGCGTTTTTTGATCAACCCTGCAAAGGTATTAAAAAGAAATAATTGTATACAGCTATTCAAAAAGCCTATCATACAATTTGAATGAAAAATTGCAATTTTATAAAGAATTCCTCCAAAAATGAAATAATCCTTGCAAAACAACCTTGATATGATATGATTGTAAGTGAGAGTAAAAGGAGGATTCTAATGGCTGATTCAAAAGAAAATTTGACCATTCACATCAACGAAGCTTGGTGTAAAGGTTGTGGTATTTGTATAGCGTTTTGTCCTAAAAAAGTTCTAGGCTTCAATGAAAATGGCAAGGTGACGATGCTTGACAGAGAAAACTGTATCAAGTGTGGTATGTGCCAAATGAGATGCCCAGATTTTGCAATTTTTTTAGGAGGTAAAGAATAATGGCTAAGAAAGTCAAATTTCTACAAGGAAACGAAGCTTGTGTAGAAGGCGCATTAATGGCAGGTATGACATTTTATTCAGGCTATCCGATTACACCTTCAACAGAAATCGCTGAATTATCGGCTGAGAAACTACCAAGAATTGGTGGTAAGTTTATCCAAATGGAAGATGAAATCGCAGGTATCGCTGCAGCTATAGGGGCATCCTTAACAGGTGCTAAAGCAATGACTGCTACATCTGGTCCAGGCTTTTCACTCAAACAAGAAAACATCGGTTATGCTGCACTAGCTGAGGTGCCAGTAGTTATCGTCAACGTACAACGTGGTGGTCCAAGTACAGGTTTACCAACTGCGCCAGGTCAAGGTGATTTGATGCAAGCAATGTGGGGAACGCATGGGGATCATCCAGTTATTTGTTTAACACCAGATTCAGTTAAAGAGACGTTTGACTTAACCATCAGAGCGTTTAATTTAGCTGAGAAATACAGAACACCTGTCATCCTATTAACAGATGAGATCACAGGTCATATGAGAGAAAAAATCGAGATTCCAGATGCTTCTGAAATCGAAGTTTATAATAGAATCAAACCAAATCAAGGCGATGAATACAAAGCATACAAAGTTTATGATGGAGATTTAGTGCCAAAAATGGCTGACTTTGGCTCAGGCTTTAGATATCACGTAACAGGACTTATGCATGATGAAACTGGCTTCCCTAGCAACAGTACTAAAAACGCTGGCGTTTTAATGAATCGCTTGATGGCTAAAATAGAAGATAATTTAGATGATCTAATCACATATGAAGAAGTCGAAGTAGCTGATGCAGAGTACTTAATCGTATCCTACGGTGGTACTGCAAGAACTGCTAAGGCTGCTATCAAGACCCTAAGAAATGAAGGCATCAAGGTTGGCTTATTTAGACCAATTACGGTATGGCCTTTCCCAGAAAAGCAAGTTGCTGAGCTTAGCAAAAAAGTTAAAAATATCCTCGTTGCCGAATTAAACTACGGACAAATGGTGCGTGAAGTTGAGCGCGTCGTAAAAGGTAATTGTGATGTTCGCCACTGTGGTAAAGCAAATGGCGAAGTCTTAACCCCTGAAGAATTGATCCGTGCATTTAAGGAGGTATTATAATGAATCATCCATTGGCTGAAGGCTTTTTCCGTATGGAAAAATTACCACACATCTGGTGTCCAGGTTGTGGTCACGGTATTATCATGGCATCTATCGCGCGTGCGATTGATAAGCTTGGCTTAGATAAAGATAAGGTTTGTATCGTTTCTGGTATCGGTTGTTCTTCAAGAGCGCCTGGTTACATGGATTTCAACACACTTCATACAACACATGGTAGAGCACTTGCATTTGCAACTGGTGTCAAACTTGCAAATCCAGAATTAGAAGTAATTGTTATCGCTGGTGATGGCGACTTATCTGCAATTGGTGGTAACCACTTAATCCATGCAGCGAGAAGAAATATCGGATTAACGACAATTTGCTTTAACAATAACATCTATGGTATGACTGGCGGTCAATACTCTCCAACGACACCAACCTCTGAAAAAGGAACCACAGCGCCATACGGTAATATTGATAAACCTTTTGATATTACTCAATTAGCTATCGGAGCAGGTGCAACTTATGCAGCTAAAACGACAGCGTATCATGTACCACAAATGGATAAATTAATGGAAGCGGCAATTGCGCATAAAGGCTTCTCACTTGTTGAAGCAATCTCAATCTGTCCAACTTACTACGGACGTAAGAACAAAAAAGGCTCTGCAGTCGATATGATGAATTTCCTTAAAGATAGCTTTATCGATCATAAAGTTGCAGAGAAATTACCTCCAGAGAAAAAAGAGGGTAAGTTCTTAATCGGTGAGTTCCTCAACAAAGTCGAACCAGAGTACACTGAGCAATATGATAAAATCATCGCTCAGTTGAAAAAATAGTCGAGGGGAGAAGACGATGAGCAAACAATTGGAATTAAGATTATCGGGTTCAGGTGGTCAAGGCCTTATAACAGCTGGGATCATCTTAGCAGAAGCTGCTCTTAAAGATAATAAAAATGCAATTCAAACGCAAAGCTATGGACCAGAAGCAAGAGGCGGGGCAAGTAAAGCGGAAGTTATCATCAGTGAAACCAGCATTGACTTCCCAAAAGTTACTTTACCGAACATGACATTAGCTTTAACGCAAATTGCGAGCGATAAATATATCAAAGATATCACAGAAGATGGTACAATAATAATAGATGATAGTATTACACTTCCTGCAGGCGTAACGGCAAAGAACGTCTACAAGGTGCCGATTATTAAAACGGCGATTAACGAGGTTGGTAAAGAGATCGTAGCAAACATCGTAGCACTTGGACTAATCGTAGGACTTACTGGAATCGTGTCTAGAGAAAGCTTAGAAGCAGCAATTATGGCGCGCATTCCTAAAGGCACTGAAGATCTAAACCGATTAGCACTTGAAAAGGGCTATGAGTTGGCTAAACAAGTGTAATACAAACATCAATAACAAAAGTTGAGGTGTTCATATGAGTCAATCGGATTTATTAAGTAGAATTAGGCAGCAATATCTTACCTTAAGTAAAAGTCATAAGAAAATCGCAGATTATATTTTGTCTAACTACGATAAGGTCGCTTTTATGACCGCTTCAGCTCTAGGGAAAAACGTAGATATCAGTGAATCAACGGTTGTTAGATTTGCTGGCTCAATTGGATATGACGGCTATCCCGAATTACAAAAGGAATTACAAGAAACCATTAAAACCAAGTTGACCACGGTTCAGCGTTTTGAAATGTCTAAGGATCATACAGAGTCTGAGTATCTTACAAAGATTATGTTAAGTGATATTGACAATATCAGACAAACCATCGATCAGTTCGATTCTGAAGTTTTAAGTAATTTCATCGATGAGATCATAAAGGCAAAGAAGGTTTATATATTAGGGCTACGTAGTTCATCCGTTTTAGCAAATTATTTGGGTTTTTATCTCAATTTCATCCTTCCGGAAATTCATGTTATACATGAGACGGCACAGGATGTTTACGATCAATTACTCAATATGTCGAAAGACGATGCAATGATTGTTTTATCCTTCCCAAGATATTCTAAGAGGACGTACGACTGTGTTGATTATGCCATCAAGAACGAGACGACCATCTTAGGAATAACGGACGGACTTAATTCACCGCTCTTTGAGAAGGTGAAGTACTGCTTAACAGCAAAGTATAACATGAACACCTTTATCGATTCCTTTGTCGCACCTATGAGTTTGATCAATGCTTTGATTATTGGACTGAGTCTAAAAAAAGAAGGCGTTGAGAAAAACCTTGAAAAATTAGAGCGTATCTGGGGCGATTACAGTGTATATGGCTTAAAATAATTATGAGGCATGAGCAATCATGCCTTTTTCATTTGTAAATAAGACCAATTTAAGCTATAATTTTAGTGGAGAGCTATATCTGCATAAGATATAGTATTTTAATTTTGAAACGTAAAAGGTGATAAAATGACTAATTTACAAATTGCTGTTGATGGGCCAGCTGGCTCTGGTAAGAGCACTGTAGCCAAAAAGATAGCTGAACAGCTTAGGATCACTTATCTAGATACAGGTGCGATGTATCGTGCGGTTACCTATAAAGCTTTAGAAGCTGAGATTGACTTAAATGATCAAGCTGCTCTTAAGGCAGTTGTCGACCAAATGACAATTTGCTTTAATCAAAATAGCATCATAGTTGATGGGTTAGATGTATCTGAAGCAATTAGAACACAGAGAGTCACCTTAAATGTATCTTTAGTTTCTGCTGATGCATACGTCAGATCTGAGATGGTAAAAAGACAGCAGGCTATCGCAAACGGACAATCTGTTATTATGGACGGTAGAGATATTGGCACAACTGTATTGCCTAACGCGTCATACAAATTCTTTCTGGTGGCAGATCCACGAGAACGTGCAAGAAGACGACTTGCTGAGCTTTCTGCTAAAGGGTTTACCGGTGATTTAGATGAGATCGTAGCGGATATCATAAGACGCGATACCTTTGATTCTAATAGAGAGGTTTCACCACTTAAAAAGGCAGAGGATGCAATTGAAATTGATACGACTGATTTAACCATAGAAGAAGTAATAGAAGTAATCTTGAAGGCGGTAAGGAGTTAGGCGTCTTAGGGAGGTAAAATGAATTTATTATATAGGATATGTCGAAAGGGTGCTTATCTTTACTATAAGCTGTTCTTTAAATTTGAAATTGAAGGCTTTGATCAGATAGATTGGTCACAAAACTATGTGGTGTGTGGCAATCATCTCAATTTACAGGATCCCTTTGTTATTGGCGGACTTTTACCGATTAGCACTAGATTTATGGCGAAAAAAGAGTTATTCAAACACAGAATCGTAGCAGCGTTTTTAACAAAAATTGGTGTTTTTCCCGTTGATCGAGATGCCAATGACCTCAAGGCAATTAAGCTGGCACTAGGTATTCTTAAAAATGGTGAAAGTCTTGGCTTGTTTCCAGAAGGAACCCGTAACAAGGGATTTGAACCCTTAGAAGTTAAGGCGGGCATGTCGATGCTTGCAATTAAAACTAAGACGCCGGTTTTGGCAATAACCATAGATTCTTTTTATAAATTTAGAAAGCCCTTAAGAGTGGTCTTTCATTCGCCAATAGATTTATCACAGTATTATGATCAAAAATTATCCTCTGATGAGTTTGAGAGCATTTCAAAATCAATATTAGATTTAATTTATTCAGATATGAAATATTACAAACCTGAAAATGTACCGAAAAAATAGGTCGAGGTAATCGCTTTATTGTCTATATCAGTATAATGAAATTCTAAGGAAATGTTCATCTTTCCTTGGTAGACATAGACTATATATTATGTTATAATGACGAGGTTTATATGAAAATACGAGTTGCAGAGCATTCTGGTTACTGCTATGGCGTCAAAAGAGCGGTAACGCTCCTAGAAAATCTCATCGAAGAAAAGAATAGGGTATATACACTTGGACCAATTATTCATAACCAGCAGGTAACGGATTATTATCATGAGAAAGGTGTTTTAATCATTGATAAAATAGCCGATTTAAGCGATAATGAAATAGATGGTGCTTTAGTGGTGATTCGATCTCATGGAGCGCCTAAAAGTGTATATGAAGAAGCTGAATCAAAGGGTGTTATGCTTAAGGATGCCACTTGTCCTTATGTAAAAAAAATTCAAAATACAGTTTCAACTTATGCATCTAAAGGGTATAATATAATCATTGTAGGCGATTCAAAACATCCCGAGGTAATTGGCATTAATGGTTGGTGCGATAATCAGGCTAAAATCATTAAAACGATCGATGACGTGGAACTAATTGCGTTAGATCAGCGTCCTACATGTGTTGTCGCTCAAACAACCTTCAATATTAATTTATGGAAGGCAATCAGTGAGCAGCTTGAATCAAAACTTGATGACTGTGTGTTGATTAATACCATTTGTCTAGCAACTGAGCAAAGACAACAGGCAGTGATAGCACTTGCCTCTGAAGTCGATCTTATGATCGTCGTAGGTGGAAAACACAGCTCAAACACAATTAAATTAGCGGAGCTTTGTGCTTTGCAAACTAGAACAATTCATATTGAAACTAAGGATGATTTAAACGGCGAAGCGTTGAAAGGTACACGAAGCATTGGTATTACAGCCGGAGCGTCTACGCCTGATTGGATAATCCAGTCGGTCATTCTTAAAATAGAAAACGAAGGCGAGGTATTTTTTTAATGGATAATCACAGTTCAATGGCTGAAATGATGGAGCAAATCGAAGAATCATTGAAAATTCCAAGAAAAGGGTCAATTGTTAAAGGAAGCATAATTCAAGTTAATGCTGATGTTATCATCGTTAACATTGGCTATAAATCTGACGGCGTAATCCCAAGAAATGAAGTGTCAGCAGATGCTAACTTCGATTTGAAAGCCAATTTCAAAGAAGGCGATGAATTAGATGTATTTATCGTCAACCATGATAATGGCGAAGGTAACGTTTTACTTTCTTTAAGAAAGGTAAACGTAGACAAAGATTGGGAAGAATTAGAAGCAATTCACGAAAAAGACCAACCAATTCATGTAAGAGTAACTGAATCTGTTAACGGCGGATTAATTGCTTTCTACAAAGAAATCAGAGGTTTTGTTCCTGCTTCTCAGCTTTCTGACAGATTTGTCAAAAACTTAAAGCCATATATTGGTCAAGAGTTAAAAGTAAAAGTAATTGAAATCAACAAACAAAAGAAAAGAGCAGTATTCTCTCACAAAGAATTTGCTGTGCTTGAAAAACAAGCGGCTAGAGAATCCTTCTGGACAAGTATAGAAGTAGGTCAAGTCGTAAAAGGCGAAGTTAAACGCATTACGAACTTTGGCGCATTCGTTGATATCGGTGGTATGGACGGTTTGGTTCACGTAACTGAGATGAGCTGGGGAAGAATTAAACCAGTTAACGAATTCGTAAGAGTTGGTCAAACAGTTGACGTTAAAGTGATCGATGCTAACAAAGACGAAAACAAAATTTCACTTTCAATCAAACAATTAACACCAGAGCCATGGGAAACTTTCGCTGACAGATATGAAGTTGGTGGCGTTTACGAAGGTAAAGTGGTTAATTTAACTGATTTTGGTGCGTTTGTTGAGCTTGAGCCAGGCATCGAAGGTCTAGTTCACGTATCTCACATCGCTAAAGAGCATGTTGAAAAGCCTGCTGATGTATTAAGAGTGAATCAATCAGTTGAAATTAAAATTCTTGAGTATGTTGCAGAAGAAAAGAAAGTTAAACTTTCTATGAAAGCTGTAAATGAGCCTACTGAAGAAGTAACTGAAGCTGTAGACGCTGAATAATATTAAGAATAAAAAGAAATTTAAAAGCCGATGAATAATCGGCTTTTTTAAAACCTAAAATTGGGTATATACCTTTTAAGTTGAATTATACTATGGGGGTTTTTATGGAAGGCTATGAAAAGTTTAAAGAAAGAGTTTTCAGTAAGACCAAGCTAGATCTTTCTTTGTATAAAGAAAGACAAATGAAACGCCGTATCGAATCATTAATTACGCGTCATGGCTTAAAGGATTTTGATTCCTATTTTAATTTAATCGATACGAATAAGGATGCATTTGATGAGTTTATCAATTATTTAACCATAAATGTATCAGAATTTTATCGTAATCCTACACAATGGGATGTTCTAAGAGAAGATATATTTCCAACCTTATTAAAAAAGACTAAGCATCCTAAAATCTGGTCTGCAGCTTGTTCTACAGGTGAAGAACCATATTCTTTAGTTATGTGCTTAAGTGAGTTTTTACCTTTAAAAGATATCAAGATATTAGCAGTGGACTTTGATTCTGAGGCTCTGAACAAAGCTAAGGTAGGTGTCTACAGCGACAAAAGCATTAAAAATGTTCCAGAGGCATATGTTAAAAAATATTTCGAGCCAATAGGTAAGAGTTTTAAAATTAAAGATGAAATTAAAGCATGTGTCGAATTTAAGAAAATGAATTTGCTTCTTGACGAATATCCAAAAGGCTTCGATTTAATAGTTTGTAGAAATGTAATGATTTATTTCACAGAAGAAGCTAAGGATGAGATGTATAAGAAATTTTACGGATCATTATCCTCAGACAGCTATTTCTTTGTAGGTAGCACCGAGCAAATCATTCAGCCACAAAGATATAATTTTGAATCAAATAAGACATTCTTTTATTATAAGAAGTAATTACTAATGCTTAAAGGTATTTAAAGTACCTGGTTAATCAAAAAAAAGAAAAAAGGACTCTAACCTAGTTGATAGGCAGAGTCCTTCTTTATTAAGGGTAGCTTTATTGATACAATCTTTCAAGTTCATCTATTAATTCACCAACATAATCCACTGCTGCTTTCACCGGTGCTGTTGTTGACATATCAATACCTGCCATAAGTGCGAGATCAAGTGGTCGCATCGTACCACCTGCTGCTAAAACAGACAACCATCTATCAACAGCTGGCTGACCCTCAGACATTATTTGCTTCGCTACAGCAGTAGAAATGGTTAATCCAGCTGAATAGGTGTAAGGATATAAACCCATATAGTAATGTGGCTGTCTCATCCAAGTCATGCCAGCCGCATCATCGACAACGACAGCTTCGCCCCAAAATGTCTTTATGACATTGAGCTTTGTTTCGTTGAGCCATTTAGCTGTAATTGGACCATCAGCTTCTGCTTGCATGTAAACACGTCTTTGGAATTCAGCTTCAAGTAAATGTGTGACAAAATTATGATAATAGGTCCCCATCATTTGAAGAATAACCCAACGTTTCATTTCTTTTGAATCATCCTTTTTCATCAAGTGATTTGCTAGTAGAATTTCATTCATAGTTGAAGGTGCTTCTATGAAGTAGGTTGATGGGCGGGTATCAAATATTCTTTGTGTTCTGTTTGCAATAGTGAAATGACCTGCATGTCCTAGCTCGTGTGCAAGTGTAAAGGCAGAACGCATAGATTCCTGATAGCTAATTAGGATATAGGAGTGAACGCCATAAGGAGATGCACAAAATGCGCCTGTGGACTTTCCTACGTTGTCTGCATAATCAATCCAACGCTCCTCAAATGCTCGCACCATGCTTTTTTTATAGTCTTCGCCAAGAACTGCGAGAGCTTCAATTATAATGGTCTTAATACTTTCAATATTTGCAGGAGGATTGAAGCTTGCATCTAAAGGTGCTTTTAGATCGCAATAACGAATTTCAGAAAGCCCAAGCTGTTTTTTTCTAATTTGAGCTAGTTTGCGCATATGTGGTGCAAGCTCTGTATATATAGTATCGATCTGTTTGTTGTACATTTCAGACGTCACTTTTTGTGGTTCTAATAGCATTTCGGTTACTGAACCGTAGCCTCTTAATCTGCTTAAGGCAACCTGTGTTGTAATTTCAGTCGCATAGACGGAAGCAAAGGTATTGTTGTATGCTCTAAGTGATTTTGTGAATGAATCATAGGCTGTACGTCTAATTTCGGTATCTGTTGAAAATTCATACTTTGTTTCATACAAACCAAAGGAGTTTGGGTACTTTTCGCCCTTAATCTCAAAATCTTCAAAGGTCATGTCAGCAGCTTTACTTGTATTGTAGGTTCTGTATGGCGCTTCGAAGGCTTCACCTAAGGCAGATAACACCCGCTCGGTTTCAGGAGACAGCATGTGTTCTTTAACAGAATAGACATCATCTAAATAGTTTTTAAATTCATTAAGTTTTGGCTCATCAATGAAAAGCTGATCATAGGCATGTCTATCGAGTGCTGTAATTTCAGAAGACATAAAAGAAACAGAAGAAGCTGTTTTAGTGGCAAATGCGCCATACATCATGCTATCCTCTTGATTTTGAGGGTCAGTTGCATCTTCCGATTGTTTTAAATTGGCGTAAGTGCCTATCTTTACTGCATTTTGGTAAGCGATTTCGAAAGCACATAAGCAGGCGTAGGTCGTTTTACCATTTGTAGTCAAGTGATCCTTGAATTTTGAAACAGCTTCAAAACTAGCTTCAGCTTCTTTTAAAGCATTTAGCCAGGCTTCTCTAGATGAAAATAGTGGAGCGAGATCCCACGTCATATGTGTCGGTACTTCAGATCTTAGTAATCGTTTTGACGGCATAGTTACCTCCAAATTTATATTTCGGTTCCCTAATATTTTATCATAGATGTACAGATAAGAGATAAGGATTTATGAAGTTGTATAAATTAATTTTTATGTCATTTTAAAAAAAGTTAAATTTTATTATTGACCTTAACGTAACGTAAGGGTATATGATAGCATCAAGGAGGTCAGATATGGAATATACAGTGAATAAATTAGCCGCTATTTCAGGGGTAACGACGCGTACTTTGAGGTACTATGACGAGATTGATTTGCTTAAGCCGGCGAGAATCAATTCATCAGGATATCGAATTTATGGTCGAAATGAAATCAATAAGCTGCAGCAGATTTTGTTTTTTAGAGCATTGGATGTCAGCCTTGATGATATAAAACTCATATTGAACTCTGATCAATACGATGAAGTTAAAACGTTGAAAACACATTATGATGAACTGCTGTCCAAACGTGCACATTTGGATTTACTCATCAACAATGTACAAAAGACGATTGAAGAAGTAGAAGGGAGACGAACGATGTCAGATAAAGAAAAATTTGAAGGCTTAAAGAAACAGCTTTTAGAAGATAATGAAAAAAAATATGGAAATGAAATTAGAGAAAAATATGGCGAAGAAGTTATTGCAAAGTCAAATGCTAAATTTGCCAATATGAGCGAAGCAACCTACAACCATGCAAATCAATTGGCAGCAGAGATAATTGAACTGATCCTCAAAGCGATGGATGAAGGTGATGCAAATAGCGAAACCGCTATGGCTGCATGTGAAAAGCACAAAGAATGGTTATGCCTCTACTGGGAAACGTATTCAAAAGAAGCACATGCCGGACTTGGCGACATGTATGTCGCTGATGAAAGATTCAAGCACTACTACGATCAACACAGAGTTGGTGCTGCAGAGTTTTTCTGTGGGGCATTGCATAACTACACTGGGGTGTAAAGTGTATCACTTAAACTGAACGCCACAACAACTCTCTCCGGAGGGCCGGTCCTCGGGCACCCTTTGGGTGCGCCTGCGGAGCCTCCTCCGATAGTTATTGTAGCGTTCAGTTCTAAATGTGTTACTTTATCTAGGTGTCGTTTGGAGTAAAAGGATTAAGTGATTAAAGAATAAGTGATTTAGAAGTAAGTTAAGAGTTGCCTTAGGCAACTCTTTTCTTATTTCGTTTCTACTTTTATCGACACAAAAGGTGTGCAGCCTGTTACAGTATATTAGGTGCCCTGCCAATTATAACCCACGTAAGAAGCTCCGCAGGGAATCCGAGGACCGGTCTTCAGGAGAGGGGTATAATTGGCAGGGCACTCATATGTCAAAAGGATGCCACCATAAACTATCATTTTATTTTGTATATCGAAATACATGTGATAAAATAAGTAATTGAAGGACAGTTTTGGAGGGGACATGAAAAAAGAGATTAGAATTTATTTTGCCATTATTGCACTGACTGCATTTGGACTTGGAATGACAAACAATGTTATTTCAAACTTCTTTAAAGATGCTTATAATGTAACCGCGTATCAAAGAGGGTTTCTAGAGTTTCCAAGAGAGCTTCCTGGTCTTATCAGTGTGTTCGTTATTGCTGCGTTATCATTTTTGAGTGATATCAGGATATCGATGCTGGCACAGCTGCTAAGTATCGTGGGGATTTTGGCGCTAGGACTTTACACACCGTCATTTAATATAATGATTATCTTCATCTTTATCAATTCGCTTGGGATGCACTTGTTCTTTCCTCTACAGGATAGCATCGGCCTTGAGTTAGCAGAAAAAGATAATATAGGTAAGCGACTTGGACAGTTTAAGGGATTTTTTACTGGCGTTCAGATGATAGCATCACTCGTTGTATTTGCAGGCTTTAAAATGGGATTTATGAGCTTTGAGACCAATCTAAAGTCACCATTTCTCATTGCAGCTATGCTATTTCTTGGTGTATTTATCCTATTGGGCATGCTGGATAAAAAGGTTAGACAAAGCAAACCACATACTGCAGTAAAGGGCTTTGTATTTAGAGCTGAGTACCGTTATTATTATACATTGGTCGTACTATTTGGTGTTCAAAAGCAAATTATGATGGTATATGGACCGTGGGTGATTATAGATATCCTTGGAAAAAAAGCAGATACGATTTCAATATTAACTGTTATCGGCTCCTTTATAGGCATCTTTTTTATACCTGCAATAGGAAAATGGCTAGATAAATACGGTGTTAAAAACATGCTATATCTTGATGCGATCTCCTTTATAGGGGTATACTTAATTTATGGATTTTTAAGTATGGGCTATGTAAATGGGAGTGTCAGTACCGTTGGCTACGGCGTTTTATTTGCATACCTGATTTTTATCTTTGATAAAATGTCCACTCAGATGGGCATCATAAGAACCGTTTATCTTAGAAAAATTGCGGTTAAACCAACGGATGTTACACCGACATTAACTTTGGGTCAGAGTATGGATCACTTTGTATCCATTATTTGTGCGTATTTGGGTGGTATCGTTTGGACCATTTGGGGACCACAATATATCTTTTTCTTAGCAGCAGCACTTTCGCTCATCAACCTTTATGTCGCAATAAAAGTTGATTTTAAGGACGGTTGGAAGTACGAGCAAACGCTTTAAACCAGCTTAGTTATAACCGTAGAACAGAGCTACTATAGCGCATTGAGGTGCGCTATAACTATTTTAATTAGGAGGGCGTATGAATCAGTTGAAAATTGCTAAAGTGTTAAATAAGGGGGTACTTGGTCCAGTGCCATCTATGATCAATAGACATGGACTTATTGCAGGTGCCACAGGAACGGGTAAAACCATAACGATGAAACTTTTCATTGAGGAGCTAAGTAAATTAGGTGTCCCAACCTTCTTAGTAGATGTAAAGGGTGATTTGAACGGCTTTGAATGCAAAGGACAAACCTCAGAAAAGTTAACCGAACGCCTTGCGCAAATTGAGGAAGCTACATCTGAGTTTGATACATTCCCAACCCATTATTGGGATCTTTTTGGCAAGAATGGTCTACCGATAAGAACGACCATTTCTGATATGGGTCCGATGCTATTGGCACGATTACTCAGTTTAAATGAGACTCAAACCAGTATTCTACATACGCTATTTAAATTTGCAGATGATGAAGGCCTTTTGTTGATAGACTTTAAGGATTTAAAAGCGTTGGTTGAGTTTGCTTATAATAACAGCACTAATTTTTTAGAAAGCTACGGCGGGTTAAATAAAGCCTCCTTAGGCGCAGTCATTAGACAGCTAAATACATTTGAGCAAATGGGTGTCGATGCATTTTTTGGCGAACCAGCTCTTGAAATAGAAGACTTTATGAAAATCAAGTCAGGTAAAGGGGTTATAAATCGACTAGATGCGACTCAGCTCGTAAGTAATCCATTATTGTATTCTACATTTTTACTTTGGCTGCTCTCAGAAATATATGAGACTTTGCCAGAGGCAGGCGATCTAGACGTGCCTAAAGTCGTATTTTTCTTCGACGAAGCACATTTAATATTTAACAAAATTCCAGGAATTTTACTTAGTCAAATTGAGCAGGTGATTCGATTGATACGATCGAAGGGTGTCGGTATCTACTTTGTAACACAATCTCCGACAGATTTGCCAGATTCAGTTCTCGGACAACTGGGCAATAGAATTCAGCATGCCCTTAGAGCATATACAGCTAAGGAAATAAAACAACTAAAGCTAGCTGCACAGACATTTAGAGTCAATCCAAGTCTTAATATAGAGGAAGCGCTCTTATCATTGGGAGTTGGAGAAGCGCTCATTTCATGTCTTGATGAAAAAGGAACGCCTAATATAACAGAACGCGCCTATATTCTTGCACCTCAAAGTGCATTTGGACATCAGGAGGAAATTAACTATTTCATAGATGCTCAGCTTAATGAGAAGTATTCGGTTGTGGTAGACCGTGAATCTGCTTACGAACGTTTACAAGACGAAAATCCGCTATTAGATAGAAATACTAGTAATCCATCCACACAAAATAGAACTCAGAAATCCATAGCAGAAAGTAATGCGCCAAAGAAGAGAGGTAGAAAACCAGACTCTATTTTCGAAAAGGTTGCAAAATCATTTATTTCGTCTTTAGGTAGTTCTGCTGGTAGAAGTTTGGCTAGAGGATTACTGGGGACTTTGAAAAAGCTGTAATTTGTTATTTTGAGACATATTTATTTTAAAAATTAAAAAAAATTAAGGTTTTCAAGATAATATATATAAAAAAAGTTGCATTTTCTCGCAAATTAGCATAAAGTAAAGCATATATAGTGTCGAAATATATTACGTAAGCCAAAAATATACTATATGGTGGGGAAATGCAAAAACAGTTCATAGGTGGGGTAATGCCCGGCTCTATCATCGCTCAAGATGTATATGGTTCAGACGGGGTACTTCTCATCAAGAAAGGAAGTATCTTTCGGGAACAATATATTCCTCGATTTATCGATGCAGGTGTCAGTGAGATTTATGTCGACGAGTTTGGCAGAATGACACCAGAAACGGTAAATAACATCCGCAGGTCCTTGAATATCCAAGATGTGATCCATGAAAAAACCCGCACACACGCTCAAAACCAAATCAAGAAAACCATGATGAAGTTTAAGAGTGTGACCAATACTGATATCCAAAAAATCAGCGACCTTGTGCAGGACATGATTGAACAATTGTTGGATAAAAAGGATTTTGTTTTCGCGCTGTCTCAATTAAGATCAGTAGACGATTATACGTACCAGCATTCAGTGAATGTTGGTGTTCTTGCGTTAATCATAGGCATTGATCTAGATTTGAGTCCAGAGCAGCTTAAGCATTTGGGAATGGGAGCTATTTTGCATGATATCGGCAAGATCGTGATTCCAGAAGAAATCTTGAAGAAGCCTGCAAAACTAACGAGTGAAGAGTTCAGAGAAGTTAAACGTCATACAGAGTATGGCTATGATATATTAATTCAAACAGATATCCCGGATGAATCCGCTCAAATTGCGCTGTATCACCATGAAAAATTTGACGGGACAGGGTATACAATGGGTCTTAGAAATACTAAGATACCTTTATTTGCGCGCATAGTTTCTGTAGCTGATGTCTACGATGCGATGTCTAACGACCGGGTCTACCAAAGGCGATCTGCACCTGATAAGGTTTTTCGAGAGATTACGCATCTTGGGGACAAACACTTTGATATGCATATCATGGAGACATTTGCCAAGCACATTAACATTTATCCTACAGGCACTGGAATTATTCTAAATTCAGGGCATAGAGGCATCGTTCTCTATCAAAATAAGCTCTATCCTGAAAGCCCTATCGTTAGAGTGTTTCTACCGAAGGACAATGATTACAAACGACTTTATTTTGATTTAGACTTATCTTTAAATACAAAATGGTTTATAACAGAGACCTTTTAACCGATATCCACGCGATGGATATCGGTTTTTTGTTTTTAATTAATTGTTTTTAGTTTTGAGTAATTGTTTTTAGTTTTGAGTAATTGTTCTTTATTTTGGGGTTGCATGGATTTTAATTCAGTTATAATTTCACTAATGATAAAATCATAGAAACAAAAATGTGTCCTTGACAAATTCTCCTAAATGTAGATAATTAATGATAGCAACTATCAAGTTGTAATGATTACAAATATGGAGGAATAACATGTCTTTGATAGGTAAAGAAATATTAGAATTTAGTGCACAGGCTTATGTAAATGAAACTTTTGTAACGGTAACACAGGAAAATTTAAAAGGACAATGGAGCATCGTTTGCTTTTATCCAGCAGACTTTACATTTGTTTGTCCAACTGAGCTAGAAGATTTACAAAATCAATACGATGAGTTAAAAGCATTAGGCGTAGAAGTATATTCAGTTTCTACAGATACGCATTTCACACATAAAGCATGGCATGATAGCTCAGACGCTATCGGTAAAATCAAATACACAATGATCGGTGACCCAGCACACGTACTTTCTAGAAACTTTGATGTATTGGATGAAAATTCAGGTTTAGCAGATCGTGGGACTTTCATTATTGATCCAGATGGTATCGTTCAAGCAGTAGAAATCAATGCAGGTGGTATCGGTAGAGATGCAAGTATTTTGATTAATAAAATCAAAGCAGCTCAATACGTTAGAAATAACCCAAATGAAGTTTGTCCAGCTAAATGGCAAGCAGGCAAAGAAACTTTAAAGCCAGGTCTTGATTTAGTTGGAAAAATATAGGTGGAATTATGATGTTTGATGATGCACTCAAACAAGAGTTAGCCAATTATTTAAAGCTTATGGAGAGCGATCTCTCCATAAGCTTTAGTATAGGTGAGGATCAAGCCTCTTTGGATATGAAACAAATGCTTGATGAGCTCACAGAATTGACTGATCGGATCAAAATCGAAGCAGGGGTTCTAGATAGAACGCCTAGTTTTTCTATCCATAGAGCAGATGGACCGACGGGCATTTCTTTCGCAGGTGTTCCATTAGGACATGAATTTACCTCTCTTGTGCTTGCTTTACTTCAATCCAGCGGTAGACCGCCTAAAGTGGATGCATCCTTAATTGATCGTGTAAGAGCAATTGACAGAGAGCTAAAATTCGAAACCTATGTCAGCCTAAGCTGTCACAACTGCCCTGAAGTGGTACAAGCTTTAAACTTGATGAGTGTGATTAACCCGCTCATATCACATACGATGATTGATGGTGCAGTCTTTTCGGAAGAAGTTGAATCGAAAGAAATCATGGGCGTACCAGCAATATACTTACAGGGTGAGTTCTTTGGCGGCGGTAGATTGACTCTAGAGGAAATTTTAAACAAGCTCGGTGAAACGGTTTCAGCAAGTCACTTTGAAAACAAAGAACCGTTTGATGTTCTCGTCGTAGGCGGCGGGTCTGCTGGTGCAAGTGCAGCCATATATGCGGCAAGAAAAGGCATTCGTACTGGCGTTGTGGCAGAGCGTTTTGGTGGTCAGGTACTCGATACGATGGGCATTGAAAACTTTATCGGGACGCTTTATACAGAAGGGCCAAAGATTGCTTCAAGTTTAGAAGAACACGTAAAACACTATAATGTAGACATCATGAATCAACAAAGAGTGAGCAGCCTAAAAAAATCGGAGCTTATAGAAGTGACACTAGAAAATGGTGCGACTCTAAAGAGTAAGGCTGTGATCATTGCGACCGGTGCTAAATGGCGTGAACTGGGCGTTCCTGGTGAAAAAGAATTTAAAAATAAAGGCGTTGCCTATTGCCCACACTGTGATGGTCCTTTGTTTAAAGGGAAACACGTGGCAGTCATCGGCGGTGGCAACTCTGGAATAGAGGCAGCAATAGATCTAGCTGGCGTCGTCAGTCAGGTGACGGTTTTAGAATTTTTACCTGAACTTAAGGCGGACGCTGTTTTACAAGAACGCTTATACAGCTTACCAAATGTAAAGGTGATTAAAAACGTTCAGACGAAAGCAATTGTAGGCAATGGTAAGGTTGAAGGCATTCAAATCATTCACAGAGCATCTGGTTCTGAGGAGCAAATTGACCTACAAGGCGTTTTCGTACAAATCGGTCTAGTTCCAAGTACCGAATGGTTAGGAGATACGATAGAACGCAACAGAATAGGCGAGATTATAGTTGACGACAAAGGCGCAACCAGCTTAGAGGGTGTATTTGCCGCGGGCGACTGTACGACAGCACCTTTTAAACAAATCATCATAGCCATGGGAAATGGTGCAACTGCGGCACTTAGCGCATTTGATTATCTGATAAGAAATTAAATCAGCTGAATAAACTATAGTATCTAAAATATCATAATAACTGAAATAATTAACATTGCAGAAATAACAGAGATAACAGAAATAATAAAATAACGATTATAACCTATTAAAAAACTCTAAGAGAAAAATATTATCCTCATAGAGTTTTTTTCGTTTTAATTAATTTCCAGCATATTTTAATGAAATTATAATGTTTTAGAAAGACAGATTTCATATAATGTAGTTATAGTTTAGTTGTTATTATAATCATTATAGAATAGAAATGTAAAGGAGCATTATATGATTCATGTCAAGGGGCTTAAGAAGTCATTTAAACTCTCTAAAAAGCAAATGACTGAAAACAAAAGCAAAGAAAAGCAAAAGTATGCCGTTAAGGGGATCGATTTTATCGTCAATGACAATGAAATCTTTGGCTTACTTGGCCCGAACGGCGCGGGTAAAACAACGACGATGCGTTGTCTTGCTACATTGATCAATCCAACAGAAGGATCCATCTCTGTCAATGGTTTTGATGGCGCAACGGAAGGTGAACAAGTTAGACGAGAACTCGCGTTCTTAACCAATGAGTTAAAATTAGACACTCACTTTACACCCGATTATACAGCGAGATTTTTTGGTCGATTACATGGACTTGATGAAACCGTCATTGAAGAAAGAATGAACCATCTTTTCGATTACTTTGGCGTTACACCTTTTAGATTTACTAAGATAAACGATCTATCTACAGGGATGAAGCAAAAGCTTTCAATCGTCGTCAGCTTAATTCATGACCCACAGGTTGTCATCTTTGATGAACCAACCAACGGTCTAGATATTATCACGGCTAGAGCTGTAACGGAGTATTTGAAGATCTTAAAGTCACAAGGGAAGACCATTATCATTTCAACGCATATGATGCATGTCGCTGAAAAACTCTGCGATAGGATTGCGGTCATTATGGATGGCGAGATAAAAGCGATGGGAACACTTGATGAAATCTATAAGTTAACAGGGAAAGGCAATTTAGACGATGCCTTCTTTAACCTTTATGAAACATCAGGAGGGCAGATGCATGTTTAAATCATTGATTATAATTATGAAAAAGGAGCTTCGACGCGTTTTTACCGATCGAAGATTGATCATTACAAATTTTATTCTGCCAATGGTAAGTATCGCAGTGATCTATTCAATCATGGGCATGATGATCAGCAAAACGAATAATGATATAGAATCTCACGTTACAACTATAGCAGCGGTTAACGTACCTGCGGAAATAGGCGCTTTAATTGATGCAGACCCAACAATGGTCTATACTTCTGTTGATTTTTCTAAAGAAGAAGCTGAAACCTTGTTAAGAGATGATGTTTATGATTTTTATCTATATTTTGAACCAGACTTTGAAGCAAAATTAGAAGCATTTGATGGCACAAATTTACCTTTGGTAGAAGGTCTATACTCTCCAAAAAGTGATGTGAGTATTGAAGCCAGCTATAAAATTGGTAGCTTATTTGAAGTTTATCGAAATCAAGTATTAGCTGACCGTCTTGGTGGTGAATCCTTTTTAAGTGTATTCTCCTTATCGACGTCGGAAATCATGATCCCAGAGGAAAACAAAGGGATTGATAGAGGGATAGCTTATCTCATTCCAATGTTGGTTTCAATCTTTATCTTCGCAGGTGCAATGGGAATCGGAATGGACTCAATCGCAGGCGAAAAGGAACGTGGCACGATCGCAACAATGCTATTAACACCTGTAGACAGAGGTATGATTATTGGTGGTAAGGTACTGAGCTTAGCAGTAGTTGCTTTAATCTCTACACTTTCGTCGTTTATAGGCGTCATAATTTCGATTCCATTTAGTGCGAACTTTCTTTCATCAGGCGGCTCGTTTGATATGTCACAGTTTGCATTAGGTGGTGCTGAACTAATGATGTTCTTCATCTGTATGATAGGTCTTGTAGGGATGTATGTAACGATTATTTCAGTTTTATCTATGATTGCTAACTCGGTTAAAGAAGCTGGCGCTTATATTACACCAGCCTATATGGTTGTTATGATTACAGGCTTCTTAAATATGTTTGGCAGTAGCGATGTCAGTGGCATTAATTACTATATTCCTGTTTACAACAACATCGTTAATATGAAGCAAATTCTACTTGGTGATGGGAACTGGGGAATGGTAATGATTTCATTTGCAACCTCAGCAGTGATTACACTTGCACTTTTAGTGGTGGCTAGAAAATTGATTCATAAGGAACGCGTGGTATTTCCTTCGTAAAAATGCATAGTATGACATTGGCTCTATGATGTAAACAATATACTTCGAAGCTTGTTAGCGCTTGCGCTAAGACCTTCTACGTACATTATTTACATCATAGAGCCTTTTTATATTTTGGTTAAAGAATTGACAGGTAGTATTAAATTCTATATTATATGCTTGTACATACAAATGTTTAGGAGTTGTTTATGAACGAAGTAAATCGTTGTTGCTTGTATTTTGCTTCTAGCCGTCTCAATCGCAATATAACAAAATTGGCTGAAGAGGCTTTTTTACCACTTGGTTTTTCACCGACTTATGCCTATTTATTGATGGCATTATATGAAAATCAATCCATGTCTTCAAAGGCTTTGGCGGAAGAATTATTTGTAACGCAATCTACACTTACTCGATTAGTAGACAAGCTTGTGCTGCAAGGGTATGTAAAAAGAGAACACTCTGGACGAAGTAGTATTTTAGAATTGACGGAAAAGGGTGTGGACATTCAAGAGCAGATACAAAAGCAATGGCGAAAGTTGTATCACGCTTATTCAGAAATAATTGGGTACGATGAAGGTGAAGCGTTGGTGAAGCAATTGCATCACTTTTCAGATCAATTGGAAAATAAGTAAATGTGGAGGAATAAGGATGAACTTAATTATTAAGAACATGTACAGAAGAAAAAGCGTCAGAAGATTTACAGAAAAACAATTAAGTGATGAAGAAATTATTGCGATTGTTGAAGCGGGGATTCAAGCGCCAAGCGGTCATAACGCACAATCGGCCTATTATACCATCGTTCAGGATCGCGATTTAATAGAAAAAATGAATCAAATGGCAAAAGCGGAAATGCAGAAATCAGAAGTAGACTGGATTAAAAAGTTTGGTGCCAGTGAGCGCTATCACTTACTTCATAATGCACCTACAGTAATTATCGTCTCTGCAAAGGACGATGCCTATTCGCCAGTAGAGGACAGTAGTGCAGCGATTCAAAATATGCTTTTAGCGGCAACCAGCCTCGGGATTGGATCGGTTTGGATTGGTCTTATCAAATTCTTCTTACATTTAGATGAAGCAAAAGAAATGCTTAACATCAAGGAAGGGTACACACCGCTATTTGCCGTTTGCTTCGGTTATGAAAACATCGAAGTGGCAGGCTCGAAGCCAATTAAGAAAACAGATGTTTACGAGTGGATTCGATAATTAAAAAAGACATATGCATTTGGTTAAGAAATTGTCAAATTTCTATTTACAGATGTAGCAGACTTACTTAAAATGTAAAAAGGAGGCGAAATGCTATGTTGAATTTATATATCGTTAGACACGGACAAACTGAATGGAATTTAGAGCGCAGATTTCAAGGTTGGTTGGACTCACCATTAACAGAGCATGGTGTTGAGAGTGCAAAGCAACTTAAACAGCATTTGAAGCCACATCGGTTTCATCATTGTGTCAGTTCACCGAGTCCGCGTGCTTCACGCACGATGGAGTTGATTCTTTCAGAGCATCACGGTGGCTATAAAACAGATGAGCGACTCCGCGAAATAAATCTTGGTCCTTGGCAAGGCATGAAACATGAGGAAATCGAAGTTCAATTCCCTGAACAGCTAGAGATCTTTTACAATCATCCTGAAAACTTTTGGCTATCAGATGCGGAGACGTATCATGACGTCTATGAACGTGTAAATGGTTTTTTAAATGAGCAGGTGACTACTGCGTCGAAAAAATCAGAACCACATAATGTGCTTGTGGTAACACATGGGGTTACACTGATGATGTTCCAGCTGATCATGGATGGCAAACCGCTAAAAGAGTTAAGCGAGTATACCGTTGCACCAAATACTCAGGTCCATCATTATGCTTATAATGAGGATCGTTTTTCGAAAAAGTAGACGATTAAATTAATTAATTTTATAACAAAAATGCTTAAAATAACTAAGTAAATGATGTAAATAGTTGTTTTAGAAACTATACAATTTACCTGTTAACTTGCTATACTAAAGGCGAACAAATGACTTGGAGGCGTTTATGAAACCATTATCAAGCAAAAATTTAGCGATAGAAGAATCGATGACCTTAGCGATTACCGCTAAAGCGAAACAATTAAAAGAGAGCGGTGTCAATATTGTGAGCTTCGGAGCAGGCGAGCCAGATTTTAACACACCTAAAAACATCAGAGACTTTGCAATTAAGCGTATCGAAATGGGCGGTAACGGCTATACCGCGGCGTCTGGCTTAGTTGAACTCAAACAAGCTGTGTGTGATAAGCTCAAACGCGATAATCATCTTGAATATAAACCAAATCAAATCGTGATCTCTTCAGGAGCAAAGCATTCGTTATTCAATGCACTTCAAGCGATTTGTAATCCTGGCGATGAAATCATCATTCCATCTCCATATTGGGTAAGCTATTATGAGCTGACAAAAATGGCCGATGGCGTTCCAGTTTTAGTTGAAGGCAGTGCGGCAAACGCGTTTAAAGTGACCGTTGATCAGCTAGAAGCGGCAGTAACTGATAAAACAAAGGGATTGCTAATCAACAGTCCAAACAATCCAACGGGTGCTGTGTATTCTCGTGAAGAGCTTTTGGCAATCGGTGCGTTTGCAGCGAAGCACGATTTATACATCATCTCAGATGAAATCTACGAAAAACTCATCTACGGAGAGACGCACGTCAGCATCGCGAGCTTATCCGAAGATTTGTATGAAAGAACCATCGTAATAAACGGTCTAAGTAAAGCGTATGCGATGACAGGCTGGAGAATTGGCTATACGGCGTGTTCTTTAGCGATTACGAAAGTGATGAGTAACGTTCAATCACATGCCACTTCAAATGCAAACACCATTGCTCAATACGCTGGTATCGAGGCGCTAAACGGAGATCAAACCACTATCGAGGAAATGCGTGTGGCGTTTGATGAAAGACGTCAATACATGGTAAAAACCATCGGTGAAATGCCAAATGTATCTTGCGTTGAGCCTAAGGGTGCCTTCTACGTTATGGTGGACATCTCTTATTTCAAAGGAAAGAGCATCGATGGCGTGTTGATCAAAGATTCACTTGATCTTGCAGCTGTGCTAATCGACAAAGCAAACATTGCTGTTATCCCAGGTATCGCATTTGGTGTGGATAATTACATCCGTTTGTCTTATGCTACTAGTATGGAGAACATCGTAGAAGGCTTAAAGCGATTAGAGGCTTTTGCTAAATTGTTTTAATGTTTAATCTGCAACTATAAAAACCACCCACTACAACCTTCTCTAGGCGACCGGTCCTCGGCTTTGCCTGCGGAGCGCCTGACGAAGGTAATAGTAGGACTTTTTTATTACAAACAAACATTTGAGCTGTGAAATAGAAACCACCCACTACAACCTTCTCTGGACGACCGGTCCTCGGCTATGCCTGCGGAGCGCCCGACGAAGGTTGTAGTGGGTGGTTTCTTTGGTGTAGTAGATCGAAATAACTGTGGCAATATGTAAAAAATTTGTGAGCAATAAAAAAGTATATCTTTATGATAATATATTATTAAGAACAAAATATAGTAAAGGAGAAAAAGCTTTGGGTATTTTTAAGAGAAATTTGGAGAAAGTAATCATAGCAATATTCTTTTTCATAATTTTAATAATAGCTGCGTTTTATTATCAAACTTATTGTGAACTGAAAAGCTCAATGACTGTGAACTTACAAAATGAAGAGAAAATTGCTGAAATATCGAACGATTTGACTAAAAGTGAAACTCAGATAAGAGAGTTAAAGATGAACTTGATCAGCAAATCGGATGAAATTGTGCAATTAAATTTAAAAATTTCAAATTATGAAGACGACTTAAATGAAGCAATTACATATATTAAAGATCTAGTAGAAGAAGTTAATAAAGAAAAAGCACGCAAAATTCCAAGTGGTTACTATAATACTAAGTACAATAACTACGCCAATAATGTTCAAGGCTTATCGGAATATTTAACATATGGTTTTGAGCTTCCAACTTCTTATGTATTAAATGTATTTGATTGTAGTGAGTCAGCCGCATATTTGGAATGGTCACTAGAGCAAATGGGATTTGATTCTAAAATTGTGATCGGGCAAGCACCATTTGATAGTAGCTCTTATCATGCTTGGGTCATAGTTAATACCAATGATGGCTATAGAACCGCAATTGAAGCTACTTTATTAACGAATGGATTAGAGAAATGGGAAGATCGTATTGCTAGTCTATTTACGAATACGGCAAGAGGTGTAATATACTTTGACGAAAACAATGCTGTTTCGAAAAAGTATTATTATTCTTATGAAGCTGAGTTTGAGGATATTTATGAGGCGATAGAGGCAACAAATTTTGAGGAATGGAACTGGTGGGCAGGAGTTTGGGGATTGAATTAGTTTATGAATAGATGAAGACACGCCTATAAAAACGCGTCGGACGCTCCGCAGGCGCAGCCGAGGACCGGTCGGCCAGAGAGGGTTATATGACTTTCTAATGGAAGTGAGAAAAATATCTTTAGACGCACTAAAAATTGATAACGCCGAACTATGTTCAGTCAAGCCAGTTTGTGATAATATTAAATAAGTGTAAATAAACTGATTTGGAGAATTATTATGACTATTAAGAGACAAAAACTTGAGCAATTGTTACTTGTTGCGATATTTACAACCTTTATGGGGCAGATTTATGTGATGCCCTTTGGTTCGGGATTCCGTCTGACCTTTGCAGTTGTCGTGCTTAATATTCTGATGCTTACCTTTAATGAAATAGAACCGTTTTCTGCGATTAATCTGGTCGGGTTACTGATGTTTTTTGTGCGGAGTTTCGTGTATGTCGCAAGTGGCGAAGGCACGTTGTTCCAAGCCTTTAACGTCTATTATCCGATTTTGTTCTTTTATATATTTTACAGTGTGTTCTTTATCATACTGGACGTTCGGAGTTTGGTTAAGACGCCGTACGCACTTTTCCTGAGTATCTGGATCTGCGACAGTATCCCCAATATCATCGAGGTCATCGTTCGTCAAGAATGGAAAAGCGTCAATTTTGAAGAGATTATTTTTACGATTATTTTGATCGGTATTTTAAGAACGATTATCACCACCGTACTAGTGTACTTGACGCGGTATTACTATGAAAAGTCAAAGGAAAGAGAGAATCATCATGTGTTTGTAGAGCGAATCCTGCTCATGTCGAACCTTAAAAATGAGCTCTTCTTCCTAAGAAAGTCTAAAAAAGACATTGAAAATGCCATGCAGCGCAGCTTTGAAATCTATGAGCAGATGGGCGATTCGGAGCTTAAATCTTCCATTTTATCCGTAACAAAAGACATCCATGAAATTAAAAAAGACTATACTAGAGTCATCTCTGGACTTGAAAAGAGCATCAAGGATTCACCGATTTATAGTATGAATATTAAGGAAATCGTCGATATCGTCGTCACATCCAATCGAAAGTATGCGCAAAATCGTAAGGTCAGCGTCAATTTTTCTCAAGCGATTGGATTTGATTATAAAACAGAGGACTATTTGGCTGTTATCTCGATCCTCAACAACATCGTAACCAATGCGGTTGAGGCATTTAAGTACGAAGGCAAATGTTCAATCGATCAGTTCGTAGAAGATAATCAAATGATTTTTGAAATCAGTAACGATGGGGATGGGATTGATCCACAGGACATACCGTTGATATTTGAACCAGGCTTTTCGACTAAATTCAATGAGAATAATGGTGTAATGGCGTCAGGGATTGGACTTACGCATGTGAAACACCTAGTAGAGGATTATTTCGAAGGAACGATAGAGGTCAAAACGAAAAAGAATAACCTTACATGCTTTAGAATTGCCATACCAATGGCACGAATGATGGTTAGCAAAGCACAAACTAAAGATAATTAATCAGACATCAGTTGGGAAATATGGGGGGCATATGAACTACAACTTTTATTTGGTCGATGATGACCGAAGTGTACTGAGTATTTTAAGCAAGATCATTGTCAGCAACAATCTGGGAGATGTAATCGGTAAATCGACCGAAGGCGAAGAAGCGGTAAGTGAGATCATCCGATTAAAGCCAGATATCGTTTTAGTGGATCTATTGTTACCAAAAAAGGACGGCATAAGTGTCGTAACAGAGATCAAAAATCATTATCCGGACATACCCTGTATCATGATCAGCGAGGTGTATTCCAAGGATATGGTTTCAAAGGCTTATAACAGTGGGATTGAACTTTTTATTAATAAGCCAATTAACGTCATTGAAGTTTTAAACGTCATCAATCGCGTGGATGAAAAAATGAAGATGAAGCGCGTCATCGATTCATTTCAAACGGCATTTCAAAACATGCAATCGCTTAATCCAACGAATGAACTAGCATCTGAAGGATCCAAGCACCCGAAACTCGAAGCGGCGAGACAAATACTGAATCACCTGGGTATCTCTAGTGAAGCAGGAACTAAGGACATTCTCTACATGATCGAGTTTGTTTTCGATCAAGACAACAGAGCGAAGCAATTCGGACTGGATCACAAGCTCAGTGACCTCTACGACTATGTTTCTATCAAGTATGAGAAGGAAAAAGGCGAGGTCGTCAGTGAAAAGGCGATTGAGCAGCGTATTAGAAGAACGATAGGTCAGGCGCTTTCCAACATCGCAGAGCTGGGTTTAAGAGATTATGAGCACCACGTTTTTGAAAAGTACGCTTCCATTTTATTTGACTTAAGAGAAGTTCGAAAAGAAATGGACTTTATAAAGCATAATAGTAAAACACACGGGAAAATCAGCATTAAGAAGTTTATTATGGGCTTGATAGAGGAAGTGAATTGATCCTAACGATCCCGTTTGATTAGCCCTAAAGTGATTGTTACCCCCTTTACTGGAGAAAAAAGTAAAGGGGGTTTTATTTCGCTACAATCTTGCATGTCATCAAATATGAGGACTTGATATCCAAAGATTTACTTGTTAAGGTATCTATTTCAGTGATTTAGGAAGTTTTATCCCAAAATTAAATTTCTTATGATAAACTTATGTCGCTTGAGGTTTGCTATTACGAAGCTGGGAGAGACGCATGTCAAAAAAAATAAATATTAAAAATAATGAAGGTAAAAGATTACATATAAACAAAATAAAGGCTTTCGAAATAAAGCCATTCGGTATAAAGTCGTTCAAAATAAAGCCATCCGACATTATGGGATCAATAATTAACATATCGAAAATGAATGTTTTAAATCTTTATATTAGAAAGACGGCTGTTTGTATTCTATTATTTGTAGTTCTTGTCACTCAGAGTGCATGTCAGGTGCTGAACGACTCTACTATGTCGGCCAATAATACGGAAGCAAATGAAGTAAATAATGATTTAATTAAAGCACATTCTAGTGATGTTTATTTAGAGCCGATCGATCTCCAAGGTTATCAAATCGATGAGCAAGCAGAACTTAGTAATGGGGTCATAAGAATTTGTAATGATGAGAGCAATGATCAGATGCGATTTGGCTTTATCAATTTATTAGAAGGACAAATGGTTCAACCCAAATACGTGAATCGTTTAATTTTCAGTGAAGGCGTTGCTTTTGTTATCGATGAAAATGGGGAACGTTATTATATAAATACTCAAGGAGAAAAAGTAATAGAAAAGGTTTCTGGTGAATCAATTGGGTTTGGCGATCTCTTTAAAGCGGGATATGCAAAAGTAGTTAGAGTGGATCAGAACGATACCATTCTAAACCAATGCATTATTGATACAGCTGGGAACGTGGTATTTAGTGCCGAGGCACATAAGGAAAATCTAATGAATCTTGGTAATGGTTTTTTTGAACGCGTTGAAGTCACGGATGTCAATCACAAATCTGTATTTGATGTCACTTCAAAAGTTTTATCTGAAGGTGCGTCATCGCTCATTTATCCTACAATGAGTGGCAATGGATTCTACACGACAGATTATGAAAGGTATGGTGTTATGATCAATGGTGAGAAATACCCAATTAACCTTCGTGTCATTTCACCTATTTATGGGGATGATGCCGTCGTTTTATCAGAGAGTGGTGACGTATGGCTTCTTGATTTTAAATCACTTGAAGCAACATTGAGCAAAGTGAGTACCACAGATAAACATGAAATGGATCAGTTGATCAAGACGAAATGGGGACGGGTTAATCTAACGGCAAGTTTAGGTGAGATTGATACAGACCACTTGAATTCGATAACCGACACAAATTTGGCGCTTAATTTTATAGATCAAAAGTCCATTATTATCAACATGGATGGTACTATAATCGCGCAAACACCATACGATTATATCGGTGAGTTTAAAGGTGGTATAGCGGTTTGTAAAATGGGCGATCAATATGGCCTCGTCAATGTACTTGGCACAGAAATACTTGAAGTAAAATACGATTATGTCTCTGAAACGGATCAAGGAAATGCACTTGTATTAGAGGGTGGCAGATGGTTGTGGTTTCATTAAAGTAGTTTATGATTTTTAAATCATAATATGAGTTTTCTTTTTTTTTAATAGTTTCATAAGTTTTTGAGGGTACACTCTAGTTAAGAATTGAAGAATGGGTGATGGTGCATCTAAAGTTTGAGAGGAGTAGACTATGAAACGATTTTTCAATAAAAGTTGGAGGAGATATTTTATAATTGAGTTCTTATTATTGTTTGTTATGTTTAGCTTTTCGCCACAGGCAACCTTTGCAGCGGATAAAGTAAACCTAGAAATCGGTGACCGATTGTTGCTAGGAATCTACAACGGACAGCCAATAGAGTGGCAAATTTATAAGTTTGATGATGGGAATCCCGTATTGATATCAAAATATATATTGAGTGTTAAGGCGTTTGATGCGGCTGGAGATGATGGCGCTAAAGACGGCTTTTATAGCTATGCTTATTATTATGGCTCTAACCAATGGTCAACTTCAAGTCTTAGAGATTGGTTAAACTCAACTTCAGTCCAAATCGCTTGGACAGGTGCAGCGCCTAATGCAGAGCACGTTTTCAATGGCGAAAACGCTTATGCATATGAAAGTGGCTTTTTACATAGTACAAATATGGATGAAAAACTGTTTAGAGCAATAATCGTAAGTGAACACGCTGTCAAAACAGGAAATAAGGATCAGACTGAAATAGTCAAGGATCGAGTTTATCTTTTAAGTGCAGATGAATATTTAGAGATTCTTCGTAATGACTTGTTCTATCCTTTGATGTTACCAACAGATGACGTGGTTAAGAATACGGTAACTCTAAGCTTCAGTGCTGAAAAAAATCTTAAAATGGGTAAAACATTTGCCATCTGGACAAATGAAAGTGTAGATAATCCATATGCGACCCATGCGGTAAAAACCATAGATGTAGGTGGCGAAATCGGCTATGAAATTGCAAATGCCTCACATGCAGGTGTTGTGCCAGTTATGAAACTAAATAAAGACACTTTACTTGAGCTAATAAAATCAGGAGATGGTTCAGCGAGCCTTCCATATGTTATAACGCGCCTTGATGAAAATGGCAATTTTGAAAAAACAGCAAATGCTGTGATCCAAGCGCCTTCGACGATGGTGTTAAACGATTCTTCTCGTATGCAGATGGACGCATCGTTAACACAAACAGTTGTATCTTCTAGGATTTTAATGGGGATAGGCATAGTGGTATTTGCAATCTTATTCTTATTACTTTTCATCGGTAAGAAAGGCAAGCTAAAGCTAATCGTAATGGTGTTAGCGTTCGTCGGCGTCATCTCAGTTATTAATCTAAGCAAGACTAAGTCTGCTACAGCAGATTTGGATGTGGTCGTGCTGCCGTATACACAGGACAAACAGGTACAAATGAATCGATTAATCCTCTTGAGTAAAACCAGCTCAAGTGAGAATAGTAATAATAAAAGTGAGAATAATGGCTTGATCGTCATTAACGATAAAGGAGAAAATATCACAGAAGCATTGGCTAAGAAGATTAACGTAGAATCAAGTGCAAAAGAGCTAGAGGAGACACTGAACACCTTGTTGTCAGGTGGCAACCGTGTTGTTTTTCCTGGTGATTATCGTGTTGTAGAATTTGCCAAAGAGGTAGCTGGTGTCATGCAAGGAACGCATCTGATTCAGACGCGTGAGGAAGCAATGGTTGGGATGCTACTGGATGAAAACGGTCTGCCGATTCCAAATGAGGCGACATTAAATTTTAAAACTGAAATAGCAACATGGTTTGAGAAACGTCAGTTTGATAAGATTAAGGTCTATCTAACCGAAAAGCAATGGGTCATTCGACATCCATCCGATTTTGCAGGGATCGGGATTGCGCTTTTATATGAGTAAGTGTGTTTAAAAGTTGTGTTCGCACAGGGAACCACATAGAGATGGGGAGGAAAAGTTGTCTAACAAGCAAAGAGATATTTTAATGAGAGTTTTATTGGTTTTTATGATCTGCATATTGACGATTATGATTGTTAAGAAGCTTAGGGTGGATTATGAGATGGGATATAACAGTGAAGATGTCTCAGTTCTAAACCTACTGAACATTAATCCTGATGAAAAAAGTCAAATTATTAATCGCGTCAGTTTTGATACTTCATTCGATATTAATCTTCAAGACGATTACAACTTTCAAGAAAAATATAAGAATGTTGCTGTTAAAAATTAATGGTTTGTTTTCAAAGTGAAAATTGTTATAATTAGAAGGGGAAATTTTCCCCTTTTTTTCGTGCGATTTTGACGCTGGAAGGCGGTGCACGATTTACCGTAAAGAGGCCGAAGGCTGATATAGAGAGTAGGGCGAGTGGCTATATGCCCGTAAAATGAGATTGAATAGAAGGTTAGGAGAAACACATGTCTAAGAGAGAAACACTCAATATCGAATCAATGGAGACGATATTAGAAAACAACGATGAGCATATCAGAAACATTAGAAACCTCAACGAGGCGCATTATACAGAGCTTCAGCACCGTAAGAAGGCGATTATTGTTACTTATGGGTGTCAGATGAACGAGCACGACTCAGAGAAGCTGAATGCCATGCTGGTGGATATGGGCTATGAGATCACGAAGAAGTTTGACGATTCGGATTTGATCATATTTAATACATGTGCGGTGCGTGAGAATGCCGAGTTTAAGGTGTATGGTAATCTTGGGCATGTGAAGAAGCTAAAAGAGAAAAAACCGGATTTGACACTGGCGGTGTGTGGCTGTATGATGCAGCAACCGCATATTGTTGCGGAGATTAAGAAAAAATATAAATACGTTGACCTCGTGTTTGGAACGCACAACCTGATCAACTTCCCTTCGCTGTTAGAGGCGACTTTGACAGGAAAAGGTCAAGTGGTTGAGGTTTGGGATACTGAGGGCGATGTCATAGAAGGCATGAGATCCAATCGTAAGAAAGAAGTTAAAGCCTATGTGAACATCATGTTTGGCTGTGACAATTTCTGTACGTACTGTATCGTTCCTTATACAAGAGGCAGAGAGCGCAGTCGAAAGCTTGAGGACATCGTAGAAGAAATTAGAAGCCTTGCACTCAATGGTACAAAAGAAGTCATGCTGCTGGGACAAAACGTCAACTCATACGGTAAAACGCTTGAAAATCCTGCTGATTTTGCGGATCTTCTCCTTGCAGTCAACGCCATAGAAGGCCTTGAGCGCATCCGATTTATGACGTCGCACCCTAAGGACATTTCACAAAAGCTCATCGAGACCATGGCAACTGCTGACAAAGTGTGTGAATACTTGCATCTACCGGTTCAAGCGGGTAGCAATTCCGTTTTAAAACGCATGAACCGCAGATATACCAGAGAACAATACCTCGACATATTGGAGCGTGCAAGGGGCTTAATGCCTGAGCTTGGCGTAACCACTGACATCATTATGGGCTTCCCTGGTGAGACGGATGAGGACTTTGCTGAGACGGTGGATATCGTAAAGCGTGTGGGCTATGATTCTGCGTTTACGTATCTGTACTCCATCAGAACGGGGACACCTGCTGCGAAGTTTGAAGATCAGGTGCCTGAGGATGTTAAGCACGCTAGAATTACAGAGCTACTTTCTATACTCAATCCAATGGTTGAAGAAAAGATGCATTCATATGAGGGCAAATCCGTTGAAATTTTGGTTGAGGATTTCTCTAAGAGCTCAAAAGCAGTCCTGATGGGACGTACGAGAAACAACCTTACAGTAACCTTTGAAGGCGATGCTGAGTTGATCGGCAAGCTGGTGATGGTGAAGATTACAAAACCTAAGAAATTCTCATTGTTTGGCGAGTTTGAGTCGGTGGTAAGGTAGAATGATGACGATAGATAAATCTAAGCTGACGCCAATGATGCGTCAGTACTTCGAAATTAAAGAGAACTACATGGACTACATCCTATTTTATAGGTTGGGCGATTTCTACGAAATGTTCTTTGACGATGCGATTCGTGCGTCTAGAGAGCTTGAAATCACGCTAACTGCCCGCAACTGTGGTCTGGAAGAAAAAGCGCCGCTGTGTGGGGTGCCTTACCATGCGGTGGATGGCTATATTAAAAAGCTGGTGGAAAAGGGAATCAAGATCGCCATTTGCGAGCAAACGGAAGATCCTGCGCTGGCGAAAGGACTGGTAAAACGCGAGGTTGTGAGAATCATCACGCCGGGCACGATTACCGAGCCTGAGATGCTGGATGAAGGCAATTATAACTACGTGGCTGCTGTGGGCGAGTATGAAGGCAGCTTGGCACTGGCATATTGCGATATCACCACTGGGCTGATGAAAACCACTCAGTTTGGTTCGGTGGACAAGCTGATCGACGAGCTGATTAAGGTTGAACCAAGTGAGCTGATTTTCTCTGAGCGCACACCATTATCCCATGAGGTACTCGGACAACTGGATGCCCTTAGCGTCACCGTGACGCCATACCTCGATCACGCGTTTCAGATCCACGCTTCTGAGCGCATCATTACGCGTATTTTAAACGTCTTTTCAGTGGAAAGTGTGGGCTTTGTCGAGCCTTCCGCTATGCTGATTGCATCGGGCGCACTCCTTGCGTACGTGGAAGAGACGGCAAAGGTACCACTGAATCACTTTAACAAAATCGACATCTACAGCCATTCCAAATTCATGGTGCTAGACAAATTCACACGTCGTAACCTCGAGCTTGTGGAAACCATGCGCACCAAGGATAAAAAGGGCAGTCTTTTATGGGTTTTGGATAAAACGTGCACCGCTATGGGCGCGAGAAGACTAAAGGCATGGGTGGAAGAACCACTCATCGACATAGATGAAATTCAAAAAAGACTCAGTACCGTTGAGGTACTGGTAGACGATCTGTTACTGAGAAGTGATCTTAGAACGCATTTAAAGCAAATCTACGACTTAGAGCGACTTACGTCAAAACTGGTCTACGGTAGCATTAATCCGAGAGATCTCATCGCTTTGAAACAGTCAATCTTTGTTCTACCTGAGATCAAAGGCTGTATCGATACGCTGGAAGAGGGCGAATTTGAGACCATCAACGCAGACATCGATGCACTTTCAGATATCTATGACTTGATCGATGCGTGTGTCGTAGAGGAACCGCCCTATACCATCAAAGATGGTGGCGTTATAAAGACCGATTATCACCCTGAGATCGCAACGCTGCGCGATGCAGTTGCCAACGGCAAGAACTGGATTCTTGAAATCGAGCAATCTGAGCGTGAGAGAACGGGCATCAAAACGTTAAAAGTAGGCTTTAACAAAGTCTTTGGTTACTATATCGAAATCTCCAAGGGCAGTGCGAAGAATGCCCCTGAAACTTATATTAGAAAGCAGACGCTTGCCAATGCAGAGCGTTTCATCACACCCGAGCTTAAACAACTGGAAGAAACCGTGCTCGGTGCAGAAGAAAAAATCGTTCGCCTTGAGCAAGAGCTTTTCAGTGAGCTAAAGCAAAACATCATGGTACACGTCGACCGCATTCAAAAGACGGCGAGAGCGATTGCGTCACTCGATGCGCTGTTGTCGTTTGCAGAGTGTAGCTACCGCTATGGTTTTGTAAAACCTAAAGTAACCAACAAAGACACCATTCAAATTAAAAATGGGCGTCATCCGGTTATCGAAAGAATCTTCAACGAAGTGCCTTTCGTGCCAAACGATACGCTGTTGGATCAAAAAGCGCACAAGTTTTACATCATTACTGGGCCTAACATGGCAGGTAAATCGACGTATCTTAGACAGGTGGCGCTGATTACCTTGATCGCTCAGATCGGTTGCTTCGTACCGGCGGAAAAGGCGGAGATCGGCGTGGTCGATCGCATCTTTACCCGTGTAGGCGCTTCAGATGACCTTTCGCAAGGTCAATCGACCTTTATGGTGGAGATGAACGAGCTGGCTAACATATTAAACAATGCGACATCAAAATCGTTGATCATTCTAGATGAAATCGGTAGAGGTACCAGCACCTACGATGGTTTGTCCATCGCTTGGAGCGTGGTGGAATACCTCAGTCAGCATTCAGGCATTCATGCGAAGACCATGTTTGCGACGCATTATCACGAGCTCACAGAGCTTGAGGGTAAAATCGATGGGGTGTGCAACTTTAGAATCTCGGTCAAAGAGTCTAGAGATGACATCATCTTTTTAAGAAAGATCGAACGCGGCGGTGCAAACCAAAGCTTCGGGATACAGGTTGCCAAGTTGGCCGGTGTACCTGATCCCGTTATCGAACGTGCAAAGCAAATTCTAGCGAAGCTGGAAATTAACGATATTAACAACAACATTCAAAACTTGACGGCTGAATCTGGTATGGATTCATCTTTAGAGGGTGGTCAAAGCAGTGGTGCAAATGGCTCGCAACATCAATCAGGTAATGGTTTTAAAGCACAGTCATCAGGTGCAAACCAGATATCCGAGGGACTCTATCACTACCTAGATAAGCTGGAAGTGGAGCAAATGACGCCGATTGAAGCGATGAATGCACTTTATAATATCGTGAATCAGTTTAAGGCGGATAAGTGATGCACCAATAGAAACATGATTAAAGCTTATATAGGGGGAGCTGTATGAACGACAATCGCATAATGAAGCTCGATGAGCGTACTGCAAGTAAAATTGCGGCGGGCGAAGTTGTAGAGCGCCCAGCAATGGTCATCAAAGAGCTTGTAGAAAATGCCATCGACGCAGGTGCAACACAGATCAGCGTTGAGATTAAAAAAGGTGGCAAGAGCTTTATCAAGGTATCTGACAACGGTAATGGGATTCATTATGACGATCTCCCGTTGGTGTTTGAACGCCATGCCACCAGTAAGATTAGAAGTATCGAAGACCTGTATCTAACCGCATCTCTTGGTTTTAGAGGGGAAGCCCTTGCCAGTATCTGTGCTGTGGCTTCTGTGGAGCTGATCACGCTTAGAGTGGGCGAAACCGTGGGTAGACGCGTAGAGGCTGCAGGTGGTAAAATCCTTAAAATCAGTGAAATTGGAACGACACAGGGAACGACGATCTTAGTCAAAGACCTTTTCTTCAATACGCCTGCGCGATTGAAATTCTTAAAAAGCGACTCTGCTGAGGGGCGTTCAATTACTGAGCTTATGGGCTATTTGGCGCTTTCACATCCTGAAGTAATGTTTAAATACACATCCGACGACAAGCTCGTCTTTCACACACAGGGGAAAGGCAGCCTGATGAATGCCATCTTTGCCGTATTTGATCAAAGTATGGTAAAAGGACTCTATGAGATTTCGGATAAAGCCGATGGTCTAACACTAAATGGCTATATCTCAAGGTTTGATTATACAAAGGGTTCTCGTGCCTATCAGCTGGTGTTCGTCAATGGCAGATACGTTAAGAGCGACCTCGTTAAAGAAGTGATCCAAATGGCGTACAAGCCCTATATGATGCACAATCGCTATCCCGTCTGCGTGTTGTTTTTAGAGATTCCGCCAAGCGAGATCGACGTTAACATCCATCCGGCGAAGACTGAAATCAAGTTCCATGAAGATGGTGCAGTGAAACAGTTTATCTACAGCGCCCTTAAAAAGGCCTTTAATCTGTACGATCAAGTACCAAAGGTAACCTTTAAAGAAAAGGAAGTCTTTGTTATGAAAACTGCACCGACTGAAATAGAGAAGATGACACAGTTGGCGATGAATGCTGGGAAGGGTGTTAAATTAGGTGCAAAGAATCATATAATTGGTGATAGTAATAGTGATTTAGAGGGTGCGAAAAAAGGCGATATCAATGTCGAAGATGGTAAAGGTATCAATAGTAGGTTCAAAGATGGTTTTAATAATGAGAGCATAGGTCAAGACGGAGATCAAGTAAATGATAGAGATAAAAATCAAGACCAAAATATAGCTCAGAATCTAGATCGAGACCAAGATCGAAACCGAGATCTAGATCAAGATGGAGATAAAGTAAAGATTCAAGATAGAAGTAAAGACCATGATCAAGAAAAAGATCGAGAAAAAGATAAAAATCAAGAAAAAGATCAAAACCAAAGTCAAAATCAAAATCAAAATCAAAATCAAAATCAAAATCAAAATCAAAATCAAAATCAAAATCAAAATCAAAATCAAAATCAAAATCAAAGCAAAGACAATAACGTAGTTGAGAGTAATCAATCTGCGAATAATACGATTATAAAAGATAACAAAGACACACTAAATGATGAAAGTAAGTATCAAACGAATCGTCCCTATCCTTCACCATCAAGGGCATATGAGAAGATTGAATCCACAGGTCGCAGCAATAGCATACCGAAGCAGTTTGATTTTTCTTCGCTGACGAGCTTTGCGACTTCTGCACTTGAGGAATCGGGTGTCGTACTGGATGCACCGATCGCGCTTGAAAACGAGTTTGAAGACCGCCATACGATCTACGATGATTTAAGATATGTGGGTGTGTTTAACAACACTTATTTGCTGTATGAAAAAGACAAGAGCCTCTATCTCATCGATCAGCATGCGGCACATGAGAAGATTCTCTTTGAGCAGTTTATGGCAGCCTTCGAAAGGGGCGACATTCAGTCGCAGCTCCTGTTGATTCCTGAGGTTTTGTCCTTTAGCAAGCTTGAGATGACGCGATTTGATGAGGTATCGCCTCTGTTACACGATATGGGATTTGCTGTAGAAGTGTTTGGCGACGATGGCGTGGTGATGCGCGAAATCCCGACGCTATTCAGTCTGTCGCAAGGGCGAGAGCTGGTACAGGCGATCTTCGAAAACGCCAGGGATCACGTCGACGACCGGATGCGCTATCAGATAGCGGAGAAGGCGTGTAAGGCGGCGATTAAGGCGCACGATGCGATTCACAGTGATGAGGAGGCGGCGCTGATTGAGTCCCTGAAAGGGCTTCAGTCGCCATATACTTGTCCACATGGGCGACCAATTATCATCAGTTTTTCACTGACTGAAATAGAGAAGAAATTCAAGAGAATATTATAAGCATTCTTTTCCAAATTGAAATATTTCATTTTGGTATCACTTTACAAATAAGCATTTTCTTTTCCAGTATTTGTTATAAAATAGTGGCAAGAAGATGCTTTATTTTTTTAGGAGAAAAGGATGCAAATCATATTTTTTATCATACATATTGTACTGCTCGTTACGGGGGTATTGATTCATCTATCAACCTATTTCTTTATCGATCTTTCGAAGGTTGACATCATCGTTAAGCTTTGGTTTGTTTTGGTATTTTTGCTGACCCTTACAATGCTAGGATACAACATCGTTAAAGTGAATTTAAAAGGCAACAGACGCGATTACGACTTGTTCAAACTATTAGGCTTACTTCCCAAATGGCTTAGTTGGTCGATCACACTTTTCTTTGTCATAACGATTATTATATTCTTATACAATGGGACGCTTTTTGCAGGTGGAACCACCATCATCGATGGCAGGTATTTTTTAGCTGAAAAAGGAGTTGTCCTAAAGGAGTTGACGCATGAAGAATACGTTTATTGTCAGTTCATAGAGCTGAGAGGCATATCCAGTATGTGGCTATTGATGAATTACCTTTCTACAGTTGGTTATTTTTATACTTTTAGAAAGGGACAACCTTTGGTTTCAGAATCAAAAGAAGGATACTACGTGTTTAAAGGTTATTAATCAAAGTCATTTATTAGCTGAAGAGATTACTATTATTTGAAGGAGGTTTTATGAGCCAAAAGAACATTATTTTTAAATATGTTTCACTGATATTCTTATTCAGTTTGATACTTTCACAGGTCAACTTCGCAGATACCTTGATAGGTATATCCAAAGATTCAAACTATTATTTTAACGGTCAAGAATATGCACCTATGCGAGTTTACGATGTGAAAAGCAGTGATGACGCGGTTAAACAACTGGTATTACTTAGAGATTTGGCAACGTTAGGCTATGAGCTTAAGTGGCTATCGGAAAGTCGCGAGATTATTGTAAATTCTGCATCGCCATTAAATCCCGTAGCTGTCCCTAAACTCAACCAAGGTTTAGAGGTCAAAATCAGCGATATTACTACTAGAATTGATACATACGAACTTCAAACCTATACGGTAAATGGAATGGCAATGGTGGATATTTCACAAATGCCCTATACTTATTTTGCGCACTTGCCCGATTCATGGGCAAGACCTTACTTTTATCTTTTAAATGCAATCAAGGTGAGAACCGATTCAAATCTGATTTTTACAGAAAAAGCGACAGTGGGGAATTTTTCTGACTCTATCCGTCAAACCTTGAGTCACTATCTTCCTGAAAAGTATACGACAGGAATGCTGCCGCAATCCATAAAAGTATTGAAAGAAGATACAGATGAAACCAAGATTTTGACACGTGAGCTGGCGGCAGCTTTGACGGTGGAAGTTCTAAAAGTTATCGATCCTAGTTTTAGTACCGTTAAAGCGGATTCCCGTATTTTCACAGATGGTGCGTCAATCGATGCATCGATGCTGGATGCGATGACGACCTTGTATCAGGCTAATGTATTGTCCACGAACCTCAGAGGTGAAATCGCACCTAAAAAGGAGATCACCCTTCAAGAGGCTATGGTTATTTTGGCGAAGAGTTTAATGGTCTATATGAAAGAGACCCCTCCTTACGCAGTAAGTACTAAAAAAGAGGACATAAGTGAGTTTGAACAAATCGGTGGCATCTATCAAGTGGGTCGGAATCGCTTACCAATTTCATTAAATAATAGTGGTATTCGTTTATCCATTTACGATGTTTTTTTAGAGGAAAGTGATGAGATACTTTCTCTAGTTATTGACCAAGATTATGTGCATATGGGTGGCGTCTATGCTTTAGAAGCGCTCTATCCTCAAGTTTTCAGTGCAACTGTGATAATGAGTAATGGGGAACGTATCGAAAAAAATATGGGCCGAATGGTCTCATATGACTATCTTGGAAAGGGCATCTTTAGAACCTATCTTCAGATTGCACCGCCAATAGCTGAAATGAACGCCTCTAGTCGGTTGATCTCAAAAGATGAAATTACTAAAGTCATATTACATGGGCCACAACACTTTGAACTGGCAATTGATCTAATCGAATAAAGACTTTGGGGGGATATCTGTGAAGTCAAAGCATAAGATAATTATAGGCGCATTGATTCTAATCTTTTTGATCCTATTAAGCTTTTTACTTTTACTATTACCAGATCGGACCAGTGATGTAATTCATGCTGCTGATGAGAGAGAGACTGTAAAAGCTCTGCCAATCCAAAGCGATCAAGACATTCAATTGAGTAAGCAAAAACTTAATTTGGAAGAAACGATTCAACGGTATATCCAGTCCATGCAAAGTGGCTATGCGGACCCAAGGCTTTTTAATAATTACAATCTCGGACAAAACCCTGAAGTCGAGGCTTCAAATGGTAATGTTATGGAGAGAAGTCCTGATGAAATCATAGTGAAGCAGAAAAAATATGTGGAATCTTTGTTTGGTATAGATGCATGGTACAATTGTACTTACCGATATGAAAAATCAGTGCGCACAGTGTATAGCCAATGGTTTTATAAAATGACCGATACAGCTTTAACAGAAGAAGAGGCGATGCATATTCTAGATTACTATTGGCAGTCGGTTTCAGATCAAGAAAACATCGACATTGAGGTTTTAATGAGAGGCATTCATAGTGATGACCCTTCTGTGGAAGAACTTAGAAGTGTGGCTTTACAAGAAAAATATGAACCTCTTATTCCGATTGAATACAGAAACTTTCCCGAATCCTACTTGTATGATGTTTATTTTACCTTCTATGGGGCAACAGCAGCAGTCAGCGGTGAGAATACATTTAAAATTGGCATCGCAGAAAAGAACGGTAATTATTGGCTTCAAAGTGGGCTGTATTGGGAAGCCTCATCACAGGACCAACCCGGACACAATACTTATAATGACGATTCCTTTCAAGAGGATGAAAACTACATAAATAAGAAAAGGACATTTTATGAAAATGAAGAGGGCTATCTGTTTGAGGATCTTACTGGCGCACTAAGCATTCAGGAAGTCTATCAAACGATGCTTGAAAACATGTTAGATAGCTTCAAAACACAAAAGGAAGATTGGTCGTTTAGAATTGTGGACTACAAAAATCTTGAGATCTATTATGGCGAATTAGACTTATCTAGTGGGTACTTCGCATACGATCCTGATGATAAAAACGACTATTGGCCAGCAACTGCTTCCGTTGATATCAAATTTGAAGGCATAATATCACCATTGGGACCACCGCTTGATCAAGACACTTATTATACTTTTCCACTGGGAAATTGGATTCTAACGAGAGATAACCATCACTATCAAATGCTCTCAGAGTTACTTTACTGGAAAATACAAAATATCAACCACAATTACAAATAACAGGTCAAAGACAAGGAGCGATTATGAAAGGGAAAAACGTCATAGCCTATACAGGACTTATCGTTATCATCGGCATCTTAAGCTTTATGTTATTGGCACCAAAACATCTGATACAAATGAGCGCAAAGTATGATCATACTCAAATCGCAGTGAGTTATGCGATTCCAGGTCCAGAGCAAGTTGCATCGGCAAAACTTAAGTATGTGACCTATTACCTTGAAAACTATAAAAATGTCAGTCCAGAAGAAAATGAGATTGATCTGGTGCCAAGTGGCGATATACAGTATATCCCTCTCGACACTTACGATTTTATAGCCAAGCAAGATCGAATGGATCTAAGCATTACGGTTACATATACAGATGGAAAAACCTTAACAAAAACACATAAGCTTGAGCACTTTTTTGAGGCGATGGTTTCAGATGCACTTGTGCCGTCAGAGCGCCATGCCGATCGAACCGTTTTTGAGTTTGAGGACATAGAGATTAGTTTGCAGACGTCAGATCTACCTGAAGATTTAGTGGTTTATAAATCGCTATCTGACTTAAATCGATTTTTTTACATAGGCTACAGAACGGACAATTATCTATATCCAATAAGGACCTTTGTGATTGATACAAATTTGAACGGTGACTCAGAGGTAGATTCACAATGGGAACGCATCAAATTTGAAAATCAAGATGAGATTGATTTAAGTGAACGTTTATTAAAGTCAAGTTCAAAATTATATGAGCTACCTATGATATCTCTTGACTGGGTAGGGCGATATCCATTTGACTCAAAAGGCGAACTGATACCATATGAAAACCCTAATAAAGAGGCTGGATTTGTCCTTATCGATGGCGATTTTCATTCTGAACTTTTTGACGTCTCGTATCAGCAATATACAAAATGGTCTCAAGAAATTCCTGCAATTTCATTTACATTAAACAGATAGAATATTAAGAGAAAAAAACACCAAAGTATATCGCTAAGTGCTATAATAGAGGTACTGACAACTTGTGTCCCAGCGAGAGAGTTTTTATTTCAATATTATTACTTTTTTGGGTTCTGGTTGAAAAGTTTCAGTCAAAATTATATGATGAAAGATATATTGGTATAGTATGAATAAAATTATAATTATTGCTGGTCCAACTGCCGTGGGCAAAACGGATCTTTCAATTGAACTGGCAAAAACCTTGTCTACTGAAATTATTTCAGCCGACTCGGTTCAGATCTATGAAAAATTGGATATAGGCTCTGCGAAACCAACACTTGAGGAGATGGCGGGTATTAAGCATCATCTGATAGACGTGGTGAGTCCATTTGATTCTTTTTCTGTCAGCGATTATGCAAAGGCTGCAAAGGCGGCGATAAAAGGGCTTCATGATCAAGGGAAAATTCCAGTGATCGTCGGCGGTACAGGTCTTTATATTAACGCTTTGCTTTACGAGATGGATTTCAGCGAAAGTGCTGCAGATCCTGAGTTTCGGGAGGCTATGGAAAAACTGGCGCGAGAAAGTGGTGGAGAAGTCTTATATCAAAGGCTCTGCGACATCGATCCCGATGCAGCTAAGCGCGTCCATCCCAATAACCTGAAAAGGGTGATCAGAGCACTTGAGATCAACCATATCACAGGTCGACCGATGGCAGATTTTGCTTCGGATCCGAAGCCGACAGAGGACTATGACGTGCTACTTTTTGGATTGACCCGAGATCGTGAACAGCTTTATGATCGCATCAATAGACGCGTTCATATCATTTTTGAGCAAGGTCTGTTAAAAGAAGTGGATGGATTAAAAAATTTAGGATTAGATGATAGTTTTCAATCTATGCAGGGTATAGGTTACAAGGAAGTTCTTACCTATTATAAAGGTGGAATGACTTACGATGAACTAGTAGATGCGATTCAGCAAGGTAGTAGACACTATGCGAAGCGACAATTTACTTGGTTTAAGCGTTATGACAACATAAAATGGCTCGATCTCGATGAACTGTCAACGGGAGACGCCATTAGCGAAATTTTAAAATATCTATAATCAAACACATCAAGCATAAAATAAAGAGATAAGGAGGGGAATCCGTGAAAAGTGCGCTCAATCTTCAAGACCTGTTTTTGAATCAATGCCGTAAAGACCAAACACCGATTACTATTTTCTTAATCAGTGGTTACCAAATTAGAGGTCTCGTAAAAGGCTTTGACAGCTACACCATCGTTCTCGATAGTGAAGGCAAACAACAAATGATTTACAAGCATGCCATTTCGACTATTATCCCGTCGAAAACCGTTAATTTCCAAGGTTAGTTCTATTGTGGAGAACCAATCCAACTAAAAAAATGTTATTTTGTTAAAAAACACAAAAACCTCAGTGAAAGCTGAGGTTTTCTGCATTTTTTGGGTATATTTTTGGTGGGTTTTTCGCGCTTTTAAGGTTGTTAAATGGAGCGATTACCGTTATAATGATGTGGGTAGCATTATGTATACAATTTAGCATTTTATCTCGCGACTCATCACGTTAAATCATCTGACGTTAGAGGGGATGAGCAGCAGAGATCAATATAAGAAAGGTTGGTTTATAATGGAACTTAGAACAATTAACACCATCAGGATGCTTTCAGCGGAAGCAATCCAAGCTGCAAATTCTGGTCATCCGGGTTTACCACTCGGCGCGGCACCAATGGCTTACACTTTATGGGCAAATGAAATGAAACACAATCCACACAACCCTTTATGGCACAATAGAGATCGTTTTGTGCTTTCAGCAGGACACGGCTCTATGTTGATCTACTCATTGCTTCACTTATTTGAGTATGGTCTTTCTATGGATGAGATTAAAAATTTCCGTCAATTCGGATCTAAAACACCGGGTCACCCAGAGTATGGTCATACTAAAGGCGTTGAAATTTCAACAGGTCCTTTAGGTCAAGGTATCGCAAATGCAGTTGGTTTCGCAATGGCAGAAAAACACCTTGCAGCGAAATTCAATCAACCTGGTTTCCCAGTGGTTGATCACCATACGTTTGCAATTTCAGGTGATGGTTGCTTAATGGAAGGTATTTCTTATGAAGCGGCTTCTCTTGCTGGTACTTTAAAGCTTGGCAAATTAATATTACTTTATGATTCAAATAAAATCACGATAGAAGGCGATACAGGAATTGCCTTTACTGAAAATGTTGCTGGTCGTTTCGAAGCGATGCACTGGCAAGTATTAACTGTAGAAGATGGCAATGACACTGCAGCAATTGCAGCTGCTATTCAATCTGCTAAAGCAGAAACTGAAAAACCATCGATCATCATCTTTAAAACTGTAATCGGTTATGGTTGCCCTTCAAAACAAGGCTCACATAAAGTTCACGGTTCACCACTTGGTCAAGATGGTATCGCTGAAATGGCTACTTTCCTTAACATGGAAGACAGAGCTGCATTTGAAGTACCAGCAGACGTAACTGCTCATATGAGTGCACTTGTTAAAAAACTTGGCGGTGCTGAAGCAAAGTGGCAAGCAAACTTTGCTGAATATGCAAAAGCTTATCCTGAGCTTGCTGCTGAATACGATGTTTGGTTTAAAAACGAAGCACCTATGGCAATGCTAGACTCTGAAGAATTCTGGAACTACAACGAAACGGTAGCTACAAGAAGTTCATCAGGTAAAGTGCTTAACAAATTAGCTGAAGTTGTCCCTAACTTCTTTGGTGGTTCTGCTGACCTTGCACCATCAAACAATTCAGATATGAAAACGAGAACTTCATTCTCTGCAGTCAATGCTGAGGGTGCAAACCTTCACTTTGGTGTAAGAGAGCATGCGATGACGGCTATCGTTAACGGTATCCAAGCACACGGCGGTTTAAGAGCTTACGGCGCAACTTTCTTCGTATTCTCTGACTACATGAAGCCAGCGATCCGTTTAGCAGCGCTTATGAAGTTACCTGTAACTTACATCTTAACACACGACAGTATCGGCGTTGGTGAAGATGGACCAACACACCAACCAATCGATCAATTGCCAATGTTAAGAGCAGTACCAAACCTTAACGTTATTCGTCCAGCAGATGCAAGAGAAGTTTCAGCTGCTTGGTACTTGGCGATGACTTCTACAGAAACACCAACTGCTTTAGTCTTAACGAGACAAAACTTACCTGCACTTGAAGGTTCTTCTAGAGAAGCTTTAAAAGGTGGCTATGTACTTTCTAAAGAAGAGAAACAAGCAGAAGTTATCCTTATGGCAACTGGTTCAGAGGTTTCACTTGCAGTTGAAGCGCAAAAGACACTACGTGCAGAGGGAATTGATGCTAGAGTTGTTTCTATGCCTTGCGTAGAAATCTTCGATGCTCAAGACGATGCTTACAAAGCAGACGTGTTAACTAAAGGCGTACCAAAGCTTGCTATTGAAGCTGCTAGTACACTTGGCTGGCACAAATACGCTTGCGACGTAATCGGACACGACGATTTCGGTATGTCTGCACCAGCAGAGCAAATCTTCAGTGCATTTGGTTTCACTGTTGAGAATGTCGTTGCAAGAGCTAAAAAATTAATCAAAAAATAGGATGCTATTTGATGAAGAACCTCGAGAGTGATCTCGGGGTTCTTTTTTTCGAAAGTTCATATAAATGTAATTATATTACAATTTGCTAATGGGATATACTAAATTGCTTTACATCCCAACCTAACTCAGTTATAATAAACACAAGTTAAAATTATGTCTACTCAAGACTGGCGGAATCAGTGGGGTTTACCACGAGGGATTGAGTGTAATAAAGACAGTTAGCCGACCGCCTGGGCATTATATGCTCGGGGTGTGTCGGCTTTTTTGCACCCTCTAGCATAAAACTTATTATCCTAGGAGGGAACTGTGCAAAGATCAAATCAAGAAGAAAAGTTATGGGAAAAGAGCATTGACGTTAGACAATTTATCATCGAAAATTACACACCCTATGAAGGTGATGACACATTCTTAGCGACGCCAACAGATAGGACGCACGCTATTTGGCGTGAAGTACAGGATTTAATGCATGAAGAAGTGCGTGCAGGTGGTGTCCTTGATATCGACACCGACCGTGTCTCATCTTTACTTTCCTACGAGCCAGGCTATATCGATCGAGAAAAAGAATTAATCGTCGGACTTCAAACCGATGCACCGTTAAAGCGCGGCGTCAACCCTTTCGGTGGTATACGAATGGCGAGACAAGCTTGTGAAGCCTACGGCTATAAATTATCTGAGCAAGTGGAAGAGCATTTTGCTTACAAAACCACACACAACGACGGCGTGTTCAGAGTGTACTCAGACGAGATTAAAAAGCTACGTTCAGCGGGAATCCTTACAGGACTACCAGACGCCTATGGAAGAGGGCGCATCATCGGCGACTATAGACGCATCGCACTATACGGCATCGATCGCCTCATCCTTGAAAAGGAAGCGGACAAGAAACAAAGAGAAAATAACCCCATGCTTGCTGAAAGCATCACGCTGATCGAAGAACTCTATAAACAAATCGACTTTTTATATAAATTAAAAGAAATGGCAGCTGCCTATGGTCATGATATCGGCAAGCCAGCATCAGATGCCAAAGAGGCCATTCAATGGACTTATTATGGTTACCTCGGTGCAATCAAAGAGCAAAATGGTGCAGCCATGTCATTGGGAAGAGTCAGTACTTTTCTCGACATCTACATCGAAAAAGACATCAAAACTGGAAAATTAAACGAGGCTGCTGCGCAAGAACTGGTGGATGATTTTATCATAAAACTCAGAATGGCGAGACAGCTCAGAACACCGGATTACAATGAACTTTTCGCTGGCGATCCGCTGTGGATTACGGAGAGCTTAGGTGGCATGGCACTCGACGGCAGAACTTTGGTTACAAAAACGACCTTTCGATTTTTGCACACACTGACGAACTTGGGGCCAGCACCTGAGCCAAACATGACGGTACTTTGGTCAGAGGCGTTACCTGAATCCTTCAAAAAATACTGTGCGAAAATGTCCATCGAATCAGACGCCATCCAGTATGAGAACGACGACCTCATGCGACCACTCTACGGCGATGACTATGGGATCGCATGCTGTGTTTCTGCGATGCGCATTGGCAAGGAGATGCAGTTCTTTGGCGCGCGCTGCAACCTAGCGAAGACACTGCTACTGGCTCTAAACGATGGAAGGGATGAGTTTACAGGAGAGCAAATCGCTCCAGGGTTAAACGTGCATTCGCTTACCACAGACGCTTTGGATTATCAAACCGTAGAACAAGCCTTTGACAAGATGCTAGACTGGATCTGCGAAAAGTACGTGAATACCATGAACATCATCCACTATATGCATGACAAGTATGCCTATGAAAAAACGCAAATGGCATTACACGATACAGATGTCCATCGCTACATGGCATTTGGCGTGGCGGGACTTAGCGTGGTCGCGGACTCTTTATCGGCTATAAAATACGCCAAAGTGACGCCAATTTATAATGAAGCAGGATTGATGATAGATTTTCATATAGACGGTGATTTTCCGAAATACGGCAATGATGACGATAGAGTTGATACGATTGCATCAAATCTTACAGAGCGCTTTATCACGAAACTCAGAAAGCATAAGACCTACCGAGAAGCAGAGCACACGTTATCGATTCTCACCATTACTTCAAATGTGGTTTACGGAAAGAAAACAGGCAGTACACCGGATGGTAGAAAAGCGGGAGAGGCATTCGCACCAGGAGCAAATCCAATGCATGGTAGAGAAACCAAGGGGGCATTGGCATCGCTTAATTCTGTGGCTAAGATTCCATTTGATTGCTGTAGAGATGGCGTTTCGTGTACGTTTTCTATCAGACCAGAAACCATTGGCAAAGATCAATCGACGCGAATCGACAACTTAGTCACCATCATGGACGGGTACTTTACTCAAAACGCCCACCACCTCAACGTCAATGTACTAAGTCGTGAAAAGCTCATGGACGCAATGGCGCATCCTGAAAACTATCCCAACCTAACCATTCGCGTATCAGGATATGCTGTCAACTTCCATCGCCTTAGTAGAACACAGCAGCTAGAAGTAATCAGTCGGACCTATCATGAGTTTGTTTAAATTGATCAATCGGTTTGTAGAAGTATATAAAATTGAAACCCTAGGCGCACTAGATGGGCCAGGCATAAGAACGGTCATCTTTTTACAGGGGTGTCCAATGCGCTGTGCCTACTGTCATAATGCAGATTCATGGCGACTGGGTGTGGGTGATGGGGAGATCATGTCACTTCAAAGCTTATATGATTTGGCTTTACGGTACAAACCCTATTATAAAAATGGTGGTGGTGTTACTTTTTCTGGTGGTGAGGCTTTGATGCAGGCACAGGCGTTGATGCCGCTTGTCCATGCACTCAAAAAAGCGGGTATTCACATTACGCTGGATACGTCAGGGAGTATAACCGATAAGGCTGCTATGAAGCTGATCGATGCGGTTGATTTGGTGATTTTGGATATTAAAGCGACAGAAGAGGACTTTCATCAGTCACTAACGGGACACAGCATGGAAAAGCCAATGCACGTTCTTAACCATCTAAAGAAAACGGAGAAACCTTACTGGATCAGGCAAGTGGTTTTAAAGGGGCATTATGACACCGAGGCACAGAAAAGGCTTTTGGATGCTCTGACCGAGCATCCAAGCAGGGAAAGACTTGAGTTTTTGCCGTATCATAATCTTGGCATGGATAAATGGTCGGATTGGCAGATGAAGTATAGGAAAGAGTTTTAAGTTTAAAGACTATTTATTAAGTCTCATACTGATAACATTTGAATTTACATTTAACAATTGTGTTGTTAAATGTAAAATATAGTGATAATATATTGTTATAAAGTTGTAGAGATAAATACCCAAAGTTAGCATAGGGGGACTTATGAATAGTGATATCATTCTAAAGTATATCGATAACAGCCTAGTCGATTTTGAAGATATTGGCGAATCAGACCAATCAAATTTTCCGGGATATATGAAAAATGAATATTCAATGCGTTGGATCAAGTTGTTTGATGAGAAATTCCTTTTGGTTGAGGTAAAGAATAGTTCAGGTATGAGTATTGAAAAGTTGATAAACAGAAGGAATAAGTTAAGAGAATTATTAAATAACAACATTTCGATTATCTTTGTTTTTGTTACTATTTCTGAATATCTAAGAAAGAGACTGATGGAAGAGAGAATAGCATTCATCATCCCAGGAAAGCAGATTTTTATTTTGGAAATCGGCACAATTTTTAATGAACGCTATAGCACTAGATATTCAAGTCAAAATATATCTTCTCAAAAAAAATTGTCACCGACCGCTCAAAGTTTGTTAATTTACTTGCTCAGTGAGTTACATCCAGTAAATTCAATGAAGGAGCTATCTGAAGTTTTGGAAGTATCACTCATGTCAATCTCAAGGGGATATAAAGAACTGATAAAGTTCAAACTTGTAGAACTTATCAAAAGTAACGATGTCAATTCTTATAAACTTATCGGATCTAAAAGGGAAGTATGGAACCGTGCGCTTCCATACCTTAGCAATCCGGTTCAAAAAAACATTTATTCTAAATTGGTCGATAATTTTGACTTGTATGAGGTTCCAATTGAGATCAAATTGTCAGGTGAGTCAGCTTTAGCTGAATACTCCATGCTATCAAGACCAAATAATCCAATATACGGAGTTTCAAGTAAAAAGTTAAACTTATTGTCAAATTATATGGAAATAATTCCAATCAAAGAGCCTGGCTCGATAGAGATACAGCTATTCCGTCATAAATTGTCTTCTAAAAACGGCGTTCTTAATGAGCTTTCAACAGCGCTCACTTTGATCGATGAAGGCGATGAAAGGGTCAGAAGCGAGATTGACAAGATGTTAGATGACTACTTTACAAGGAGGAATGAATGACAAGTAATAAAGCTATTGGTTCTATTGAACTTGAAACTTTCAAAAGACATTTTACAGATTATAAGGACCAATATGTTCTTATCGGTGGAAGTGCAACAAAGTTGCTACTTGAAGATGCAAGTTTGAGCGCTAGAAGCACGAAAGATCTCGATTTGGTGCTATGTGCAAAGGCGCTTACAAAGGAGTTCAAAGATCACTTTTGGACATTCATTAAAGAAGGAAAGTATAGAGTTAAACAAAGCAAAAATGATAACGGTGTATTTTACAGATTTGATGAACCCAAAATATACGGCTATCCATACATGATTGAACTACTCTCTGGCAATGCTGAGCTGGACTTATCAAGCGGCCAAGTGGCATACCCAATAGAAATAGATGGCGACATAGTCAGTTTATCAGCAATCATCATGAACCAGGAATATTACGACTTCCTCATGTCTAACCGTAAAGAAATGAATGGTATAGTGATAGCAGACGAGCACGTTATCATTCCACTAAAGATAACTGCATTCTTGGACCTAACCCGTAAAAAAGCGGGAGGAAACGAAGTGAACGGCGACGATATTAAAAAGCACAAAAACGACGTTGTACGACTCGCTGAACTTCTTACTAGTGTTCCAATGAAAAAATGTACCTTTTATAATTAAATCGGAAATAGCTCAGTTTATTAGTCTTTTGAAAGATGATGGAGATTATTTAAGAACTATGAAAACAGGGTTTGAAAATATTGAGGATGTAAAGAACACCTTAAGAGTTGTATATTCAATCGAGTAGAGGTGAAGGATGAACATACGAGTAATTGGGATCATTCTATTTTTATTGTTATTCAATTTAACTTTGATTTATTTGCGTAAGATCAACCTATTTTTACCTATTCTAGTTATTGTCATTTTGGCATGGCTGGTAGATAAGTATTTGTTTAAAGAGTAATCATACATAATTTAGCGCATAAAAAAAGCTTAACGGATGTTAAGCTTTTTTGCATGTTTGACTATAATCCCAAGATCGCATCAAGCTCGCCTTTGCGATCCAGTGCGTGTAAATCGTCGCAGCCACCAATGAATTGATCCTCTACGAAGATCTGTGGCACTGTATCCCAGCCCGTTTTAGCCATGATGGCATCAAACTGTTCTGGATTCTCTCTGACGTTGATATTTTCATATTTCACGCCCTTTTCATCAAGCTTTCTTAACGCTTTGATACAGTAAGGGCAAGTAGAAGTGGTGTAAAGTACGACTTTTTTACTCATAGTATGACCTCGTTTCATATGATGTAATTTATAATTAATCTGATGGAATTGTTACTTTAATACCTTATCATAAACAGATGGGAATTTAAACCTGACAAATGTAAAGACTCTATGAAATTACCATTTTGTGTATAATGTACTAATTTTAGTACATCTGACAAGACAGTTATTTAAGAATTGCATTAGAATATTTATTATCTTATGACAATTTATGTGGAATAAAATATAATGTTTGTTAAAGGAAAGTGACCAAACAGGAGGACAGAGCAACTATGAAGCGGATAAATTTTCCATTGACCCTTGGGCTACTCATCGTCGTTTTTTTGATGTTAATGAATCTGTGGCCAACTTTATTTACCGACAAAGATCCACTCTATGAAGAAACGCCTAAGTACATAATGGTGAAAGAAGATGGACAATGGGTTGAGAAATTCGGATATAACCCAATGCCACCAAATAAAGATAACATAATGGGAACCGATGACGCAGGTCGTGATGTCTACACGCGACTGGTTTATGGGACGAGAAATACCATGACACTGGTGTTTATGGTGGCGCTTTTTAGAATGCTCATCGCTTTTCCACTGGGCATCGCAGCGGGTATGGGCGTAAAAGTAATCTCTTGGCTCATCAAAGTGTTCAACACCTTCTTTACCGCTGTTCCGATCTTGATTTTTAGTTATATCATTCTCAACATCGCCTACTTCAGAAACCTTCAGATGGACCTTGCCATTCTTGCCTTTGCAGTGGTATTGACTGCGCTTGGCTGGGCGAAGCTCGCAGGTATGATCGAAGATGCTACCGTAAGAGTGATGTCGGAGGATTTCATAGAGGGGGAAATTGCCATCGGTAAAACCAAGTGGCACATCGCCTTTCAAAACGTGCTTCCACATTTGATTCCCGATGCGGTAAGCTTGTTCTTTAAAGAACTGGGCATGGCGATGTTTTTAGTAGCACAGCTCGCTGTCTTCAACGTCTTCGTGGGAGTGACCCGAGAGATAAAAGCACTTGCCTTCAAAGCCAACTACGGTATGATACTCGAACCCGAATGGGGCGGGACCTTATCTCGAATCGCAGTGAATATGCGCAAATTTGATACCGTTTACTGGATGACGTTTTATCCGATTCTACTTTTTAGCCTTGCCATCGTGGGCTTTAACCTCGTGGGTGAAGGCCTTAGAATTGAATTTCAAAAGCGAAATTCGAGGGTCATCAGTTACATTCGCAAATTCTTCTCAACGCTCTCTCCAAAACTATTTCTCTCGGAAATCAAAGCGTTTCGACGCTATTATAAACCCGTTATTGCAAAGGTGCTCGTCGTGGTGATGATCGTCCTATACTTCGTCATTCCTTGGCATCCAAGTGCTTACCAGTTTGATACTGAGAACGCACTTCATCATTTGGACACACTCTTAGACCCTGCATATATGGGGCGCGTCTCGGGAACTGAGGGTGGCTATCAGGCTGGCGAGTACATTAAGTCCACACTGATCGATTTAGGGTATCAGCTTGAGGACGTTACGATCCCGTATACGGAAGAAAAAGACGGCAAGATGCGTCCTAAGGATCTTACACCTGTCTTTGTCAGTGAAGGGCAAATCACAGCGAAACTATCTGATGGCAGTGAAAAGGTATTTGAGCTGAATAAAGATTTTGGACTGGTCTCCGTTGGACGTGATGTATTTGATAACCTTGTCGATCAAACCTTTGTCTATAGTGGACTTGCTACGACATCTGAAAAGATAAGTGCGGAGGGCATAGCGATCGACGAGAGTTCACAGATCATCCCTATCGGCAGTGAGTTCCCTTACCTAAACGATTATAATGCAAAACCACTTTCATATTATAAAGCAAGTAACCAGTTCAACCTTCGCTATCAAGTGGAATTCTTTATGGGATTTGGTCGTGACCAGTGGTCCTTTGGCACACAAGTGTTTAACACCACAACCATTATCCCGTTTGGCGAACTTTACGATCTACTTGCTGCGGGTAGCTTAGAGATGACGCTTTCCCTTCAAATGCCTGAGCGTCCAGTGCATGATGGTAGAAACATCATCGCTTATCTGCCTGGCAAGGGAAAGACCATAGAAGACCCGGGCGAAACCATCATTATCGGTGCCAGCTACGATGGCTTATACAGTGGCGATGTGGATACGGTCTACGCTATGGATGCAACGCCTGCGGCGATAGCTTTAGAAGTCGCTAGGGTACTTGCAAATTTAGAGGAACCGCTTGAAAAATCAGTTCAGTTCATCTTTTGGGACAACCAAGCAGAGGGAAGAACTGGCTCGAAATATACAGGTAGCGGTTGGTATCATCTTGGCATTCTGAGAGATATTGAGCTGTCTATGGCAGATGGGTTTTACTATATCGATATCAATTATCCAGGTTATATAGAAAATGACACGCTGGATATTACCACACTACCCGCACAAAGAGCCAATGGCAAAAACTATCTGGTAGGTCTTGCCATGGAGGATCGTCTTAAAGAAATGTCGGTGAAATACCATCGCTACCACTATGAATACGGCATGACGGAAGCGCTATCCATGTTAAGACTCAATGCGCTAACCAGCATGGGCATCGGCAATTATGGCAATACACCTGTAAATATGGAATGGGATACTGTGGCACATATCAATGAAGAAATGATGACCGCAATGGGTCAGCTCATCGTTGATACGCTTACCATGAACCCGTATCTTATGATGCCTGCGTCAGAGCTTTCAGATGAAAAAGAGGTGACACCATGAGCAACTTTACAATTGATAGTATAAGCAACCCTAGAAATGAAAGCATGAACAAAACTAAAGATGAAAACATATGCAAATCTACGAAAGAAGATTTAAATCAATTACCCATGATAGAAGTTAGAGATTTAACCAAAACCTTTACCATTAAGAGCAAGCTTTTGGGTGTACCAGAAGGCCAAGTTCACGCGGTTAATGGCATCAATTTTCATGTGAACGAAGGGGAAACCCTTGGTCTTGTTGGCGAATCAGGAAGTGGAAAATCTACCACTGGCAGACTCATGCTGAGGTTACTTGAGCCGACATCGGGAAAAATTCTTCTGAAAGGGCAAGACATCAGTCAGATTAAAAATCGCGATTTTAGAAGGATGAGAAAAGACCTTCAAATCGTGTTTCAAAACCCTTATTCTGCACTGGACTATAAGATGACGATCGAAGACATATTGATTCAGCCCTTACAAATCTTTAAGGTCGTAAGTCCACTGATGTACAAAAAGGAGGTTGCAAGACTTCTCAACCTCGTGGGATTGTCCTCTGAAGATGCTAAAAAGCTCCCACATGAGTTCAGCGGTGGCCAAAGACAGCGTATCGGCATCGCCAGAGCACTTGCGACGCGTCCAAAGTTTGTCGTTTGCGATGAGCCAGTTTCTGCACTGGACGTTTCTGTTCAGTCGCAAATACTGAATTTAACCATGGATCTACAAGAGGAATTTGGGCTATCTTATCTCTTTATCGCCCATGATCTAAGCGTGATACGACATGTCAGTCATAGAGTCGCTGTGATGTACTTAGGTCAAATCGTGGAAATGGGACCGGTAGATGATCTGTTCAACTCGCCATTACACCCATATACCAAAGCGTTGATGTCTGCTGCGCCACTACCAGACCCAAGTAAGACACCGAACCGTATCGCCATTAAGGGAGAAATTCCAAGTGCGATGCAGATTCCAAAAGGCTGTCCGTTTCATACCCGTTGCGCACACGTTATGCCGATTTGCAGTGACGTCGTTCCTGAAACCATCACCATAGGTGAAGGAAGAACCATCGCCTGTCATCTTTATCGTCAGGAGGTACAGTTATGACTTTAAAAGACAATACGGTTAACATTCATCAGCAGAATCAAAAAAACAGAGTCTTAGAAAAGAATATGAGAAATAAAAAGTTAATCATTAGTCTGTTAAAAAAAGGATTGAGTAACCTACTCATTTTAATCGTAATCTTGGCATTGGTCATCACGGTGACCGCTATACCTATGGATTTTGGCATCTCTTATTATAACGGCGAGACCATGATTAGCATTACAAAAGAACAGGTTTTTGAGAGCATCAAAGCCAACTTTAGACTATTTGCTTCAGGCGAACTCTTTAAGACCATGATTAAAAGTGAATCGGTGGGGCAAATCCTCGTACTTGCGCTAAAAAGAAGCTTAATTTTACTGATCTTTGGTACACTTTTAGCAGTGTTGATCGGTCTGGTTAAAGGGATGATCGACAGTAGGCGCAATGGACATATGGGAACGTTTAAACTGCTACAGTCATTGATTCCACTTTCAATCCCCGATATATTGGTGATAACGTTGATCCAGCTAGGGGCGATGGCACTTTACAAAAACGAAACGGCAATTCCATTCATCGGTGTATTACCATACTTTGGTGATGAAGGTGTCAAAAGTGTACTGTTACCGATTTTATCGATATCGTTATTACCGGGTGCTTATCTGGCAAGAGTCGTAGCAGGCGCCATAGAAGAGGGATTAACAAAGCCATATGTTTTAACCGCTAGGGGGAAGGGCTGCTCTATGAGACAGATCATAACGACGCACCTTTCCAAACCAATCGGTTTTAGTGTGCTGTCAGCGTTACCTGCAGCTATGGGCATCCTGTTTTCAAGCTTGGTTATCGTTGAAATGTTTTACTCTTATAGAGGAATTGGCTATCATTTAATCTATTTTTATACCACCACACTGGTACCGAGAGAATCGGCAAGTATGGCCTTCAGTGCCTTTATCATTGCCCTTGCAGTGTTCTATTATGTGGTGTTCAGTGTTATTAACCTATTAAAGGCATATGTAATGCCTAAAATTAAGTCTGAGTAGAGAAGGAGGTAAGTCATGTCACTGTTAACGATTAAGGCGCTTAAAACTTACTTCTATCTGGATGGCGAAGCCTTTCCTGCCGTAGATGATGTTAGTTTTTCTGTAGAAAAGGGGAAAACGGTTGCGGTGATCGGTGAGTCGGGAAGTGGCAAATCGGTCACGGCTCTGTCGGTGATGGGACTGGTGGATGCGCCTGGGCGAGTGGTGTCTGGGGAGGTCATCTATGAGGATCAGGTTTTGACAGCGCTCAGCGAAAAGCAGCTACAGGCAATTCGCGGTAAGGAAATCGCGATGATTTATCAAGACCCGATGAACAGCCTTAACCCTTATATTAAGGTGGGCAAGCAAATCGAAGAGGCGATAAAGCTACATGAAAGAATCGACAAGGTGAGCCTGAAAACCAAGGCGATAGAGTTGATGAGAGAGGTTGGCATTACGGATGCTGAAATGAGGTATCATCAGCTCCCCAGTAGTTTTAGCGGTGGGATGCGTCAAAGGCTGATGATCGCCATGGCGATTGCGTGTGAGCCAAAGATTCTCATCGCAGACGAGCCGACGACTGCGCTGGATGTTACGATTCAGGCGGAGATTCTCGATCTTTTAAGGAAGCTACGACATAAAAATCAGATGTCGATCATCTTGAACACGCACGATCTTGGTGTTGTGGCGGAGATGGCGGATGATGTGGTAGTGCTTTATTGTGGGAAGGTGATGGAGATTACTTCTAATAAGAAGCTGTTTGATAAACCACTGAACCCTTACACACAGGCTTTGATGACGTGTATCCCAAGGATCGACGACCGTAAGAGACGACTTGAAACCATAAAGGGCTATGTGCCTGCGCTGACGAAGCTGCCAAAAGGGTGCAAATTCTCAGATCGGTGTCAGCATGCGATGGATAAGTGTCATTTGGAGCTACCTGAGCTGAAAGAGATCGAAGTGGGACATTATTCAAGATGTTGGCTTCATGAGACAGATGCGGTAAAATAGGGTTTGGGTGAAGCAAAATTAAAAAGATATTTGAAACTGAGAAAGAGGAAATAATTTGCTATGTATAAAGGGATAATTTTTGATCTAGATGGTACTTTACTAGATACACTTGAGGATTTGACGGATGCGGTCAATCATACGATGACGCAGTTTTCGCTTGAAACGAAGACTTTGGAGCAGGTGAGAGGCTATGTGGGCAACGGTGTGGTCAACCTCATCGAACAATGTGTGCCAGGTGGTGAGTCACATCCACAGTTTGTGGAAATTCTCTCCGAATTTATGTTGTTTTACGAGGCGAACTGCGACCACAAAACAGGTCCTTATGATGGCATATTAGAGTTAATAGATAACCTACATCAGTCAGGTAAAAAGCTGGGCATCGTATCAAATAAGTTCGATACCGCTGTAAAAGAGTTGAACCGTCAGTATTTTCACAGCTGGATCGACTTTGCTCTTGGTGTAACCGATGGCCTCGCTCGCAAGCCAGCACCAGATATGGTGAACGCGTGTCTCGCACAAATGGACTTAAAACCAGAGGAAGTGGTCTACATCGGCGATTCAGAGGTGGATTTAAAGACGGCACAAAACGCTGGGATCGATTGCATCAGTGTGCTTTGGGGATTTAGGTTGCGTGAGGTGCTTATTGAGAATGGTGCGAAGGTTTTAGTCTCTGATATAGCGGCACTTAAAGATAAGTTAAATCAATAATTCAGATTGTACCTATTTGTAATCGGTTATATGTTTACTGCGTCATTTTTAAAATCCTACATTTATGCATATGTTATAATACATTGCGAGTGCAGGATTTTTTATTTAGTATTTACACGATATGACTAATAAACATAGAAAAAAATAAGTTGACAGAAACAATAATTGTATGATACAAATAAATTAGGAGGTTCATTATGAGCTCAAAAGATAATAACAAAAGCAACACTATCATTGAAGATAAGCTAGAAAACGTAAGCTGTGATGCAGAGAAGTGCCAGGTTCAAGGTGAGGAATGCTGCATCGACGATGTACGTGTGACCACTCAAAAGCTTGTGAGAATCTTTCAGATGTTTGAACGGGATCAAATTAAAGTCCACGGTTTTACCACTTCCCAGTGCTACTGCCTTTTAGAGTTACGTAATAAAGACGGTATGCCGATGAATGACTTAAGTGTTAAAATGAACTTGAATTCAAGTACCATGACGCGTATCGTAGACACATTGGTCAGAGATGGGTATATAGATAGAGAAAAAGACCAGCAAGATCGACGTATCGTTATCGTAAAATTAACCGCAAAAGGTGAAGCCAGTGCCAATGAACTGAGCCAACACCTTGACGCATACTATAGCAATATCCTCAGTCATTTGCCTGTAGGGGAAATCGACGAAGTCTTTCGTTCCGTTTCACATCTAATAGCAGCTTTTGAAAAAGCAAATCCAAATTGCTGCTAATTTTTTTATAAAATACTTGTATGATACAAATAAAATTAGTAAACATAAATAAGTAAAAACAAACCTAAGAAACCTAAGTAAACCTAAGAAACCTAAGTAAAAGGAGTATATTATGAATTCAGAAATCTATTTGTTTTTAAAAGACATCGTTTTAACGGTAGTGGGATATCTAAAAGCAGACTGGTCAATTCTGTTAATAGGTGTGATGATTGCGGTTCTTATTAAGACCTACATCGATGATCAGAGCTTTAAGAAGTATATCAATCAACATTCAAAAGTATCGATCGGAGCTGCTATAGGGTTTGGTGCTTTCACACCACTTTGTGCATGTGGTACCATGGCAGTGATTTTGTCCATGTTCATCTCATCAATGCCTTGGGGACCGGTAATAGCTTTTTTAGTTTCATCGCCACTTACCAGTCCATCGGAGTTTGTCTTTCAAAGTACATTTCTTGGCGTAGAGTTTGCAGTAGTCGTCTTAATCACTTCAATAGTACTGGGTGTCACTGCAGGTGGAATTGCGCACTATTTGAGTGTTAAAACAAACTTTTTCAAAGATCAGTTCAGGATTAAAGCTGAGCCTAAAACAAATTTAGTTAATGTGGTACAGTTCAGCGAGATACCTGTTAAAGAGAAGTCACTTGTCACTCGTTTCAGACTGAAGGCAATGGCAGAAAACTTCTATGACCTCGGCATTAAAAAGGTACTGTTTTACTTTGTCATCTTCATCGCTATAGGCAGAGTCGTTGAACTCATTATCCCTCAGCAGTGGATACTCTCATTGTTCGGTGAAAATAACAGTTATTCTGTTCCACTGGGTGCGACGATTGGATTACCGCTCTATGTTTCAAGCTCAGCGGCATTACCGTTAATGAAATCCTTTCTAACTGAAGGTGCTAGCCAAGGTGCTTTACTAGCATTCCTTATAACAGGAAAAGCGACAGGTGTACCCGTTATCGCAGGTATGTCTGCAATCTTGAAAAAGAGAGCGATACTATACTATGTTCTAACGGTCTATTTCGGCGGTATCGTGTTTGGATGGCTATATGAATTTTATCTTAGAATGGTGTAGGGAATTAAGACTTTGTGCTTGACAAAGTGATTAACAGAAAGGTAATATGTTACCATAACAAGGTAATGTATTACCTTTTCTTTAATTCATAAAAACCTAGGGGTAGAGATGTATATAGAATCAAATCGGTTGATCATAAAGGAGTTCGATTTAAAGGATCGTTTTGATTTATTTCGGATGGTCTATCAAAATGACGTTGTGAAATTCATGAAGGATTGGTCGGATGAAATAAAACATCCAGATGATTTCAATGGCTTTATCAATTATATGCGATCAAAATCGGATTGCAAAGACATTCAGATCAACAAGCGTTATGGCGTCTATCTAAAGGAAACACTACAAATAGTAGGGATGGTAGGCATGGGGCTTGAGGATACTTTAAATGAAGTTGAAATGGCTTATTTTATAGACGACGCCTATAAAGGGAACGGTTATGCGGCTGAGGCGGTTGAGGCACTCTTTCAGTGGTGTATGTCGATATCAGATCAACCATATATGATTTTAACGATCGACAGTGCGAATCATCCTTCACATCGAGTGGCAGTAAAGGCAGGGTTCGAACTGTTTGAGATTAGAAAACCAGTTGGTCACATACAGCCCAACATGGTGAGTGACACCTATCACTATTATCGTAGATTAAGGGAGGTACAATGGATAAGTTAAATCAGTTACCAGATCAGCAATATATATTGGGCAACCTTTTTGTCGTCGCTAATAAGCTAGAAAAAGTGATGGATCAGGCGCTTAAGCCATTTGAAATCACTTCCAAACAGTGGATACTTGCCGCAGTAATCGAACTATTTGATACTGCACCTACCATAAAGGAAATTTCAAATGCCATGGGTACCTCGCATCAAAATATCAAACAGGTCGCACTTAAGCTCGAGCAAAAGGAGCTCTTAAACCTCAAAAAAGACGAACAAGACAAGCGTGTCACACGTGCTGAGCTGAATGCTGCGAAAAGCGAGTTCTGGGAATCGACACAGCCTGAAGGGGAACTATTTTCAAGACAACTCTTTAAAAATATCGATAGCAATGACCTTACAACACTTAGAAAAACCATCACCCAGATATTGAGCAACTTAGAAGCGCTAGAATCCAATCTTGCCTCAGATCGGGTGTTACCAAATAATAAGGAGGCAACATGATTATCAAAACAGCTACGTCAAACGCAAACGTAAATGTAAACGCAAACGTAAATGTAAACGCAAACTCAAACGCATCTGTTTTTAAACTTCTGATGCAATACGCTCAAAAACCAGAACTTTATGCAACTGGAACCATCCAACTTTGGGAGGATCCACATATAGCGAAAGGCATGCTCGAGGCTCATTTAGCACCAGACAATGATGCTGCAAGTCGAAATCATCAGTTTATTGACCGTTCTGTGAAATGGCTTTCAACGCTTTCACCTGTAGAGGCCGCACCAAAGGTGATCGACTTTGGCTGTGGTCCTGGGATGTATACCTCTCGATTGGCAAAGCTCGGCTATGAAGTCACTGGTGTCGACATATCAGAGAACTCAATCAATTATGCAAAAGAAGATGCTGTCTCAAACAACCTACATATCAACTATCGCAATGAGAGCTATCTTGAACTCAAGGATGAGGGGCTTTACGACTGGGCGATATTGATCTACTGCGACTATAGCGTACTTTCGCCAGAACAGAGGCAAACCCTTTTAGAAAACATCAAGCGTGCTCTAAAGCCAGGTGGCAAACTGATTTTCGACGTCTTCACACCATACCAATACGAACCACTTAAGGAATCGCATAGCTGGTATGCAGAAAATGCCTCAGGCTTTTATAAGGATGGTCCGCATCTCTGTCTCTTCTCTCATTTCTTGTATGAGGATGATGTCTACTTAGATCAGTATGTCATCATCGATGAAATGGATCAGGTTGATGTCATTCGCGTTTGGGACAGAAGCTTCACGGTGGCAAGATTGCAACAGGAAATCGAATCAGCAGGACTAAAGCTAAGCGCGTACTACTCAAACGTAGCCGGCGACCTTTACAACGAAGCCTCCAAATCGCTTTGCTTCGTTGTGGAAAAATGGTAATATATCAGTAGATGCACGTATTTTGATGTGCTTTATCAATTGGAATCTTTAACATGATGACACCCACTTAAAAGGAGACGATTATGATTAAGACAGAACTTTTAACGACATTTGAGGATTGGATGAAACTCATGAACCAAGGTGAACTTTCAAACATTGGCTTAGTTGAAGGTGTTGTGCTTTTTTATGAAAGGGAAGCGGTTAAGCAAGGTGCTGCGGAATTTTTAAAGACCTATCAGACGCTAATAGAAACAAAAGGTGAAATGTCAGAACGTGAGATTCTAAAGCAAGTGAAGATTAATCAAACACCTGACTTGATATTCGAAATCGGACGCTTTCAATTTTCTAATGGGGAAACGTATGCGACATTAACGGTATGGCGGTATTTTGAAACAACATGGTGCCGTGAAATTGAGGTCATCAGTGCATGCACAGTCAAAGATATGCCAATCGATTTCTTGACAGAATTAGATACGGCTAGAGAAACTTGGGCAAATATTGCATCAGAAAAAGGCGCAGTTGAACTGATTCGCACCTTGTATACTGAGGATTGTCATTACTTTAATAGAGGTACGCTGTATAGTGGACGGGAAAACCTCCAAAAGGTTTACAGTTATATGGATGATGAGCGCTATTCGGTAAGCCTTTCAGCAATTTATAGTTTCCCTGTAAATGAAAATCGCATCTTTGAGTTGGGGACATGGATGACCAATGGACTCGGTGATCAATACCTCGCCATTTGGGAAAAATGCGATGACCAATGTGACGCAGTTGAAAGCCCTAAGTGGCAAATGCGACTTGATTCTAACTGGTAAAGAGATAGCGGTGAAACAGAGGAGGCACATATGTCACACAATTTGGATCAGCAGATAAACCATAATGAAAAACATAATGAAAACCAAAATAAAAAGCAAAATAAAAAGCAAAATGAAAAGCATAATGAAAACCATAAAGAAAACTATACCGAAAATCATAACGAAGACTATAATATAAACCAAAACATAAAACTACTCAGAAATTCAAATTTGGCCGATGTTAGCTATGCTTATGCGAGTGAAATCGCAGAAGGCTCTAAAATCTATCATCTAGCAGGGGCATGTCCTTTGGATCGCGATGGGAAGGTACCAGAAAACCTAAGCATTGGCGAGCAAGCAACACTTTGCGTCGAAAACATTCAGTCTGTCTTAGCTCAAATCGGCGCAACTTTAAAAGACATCGCCTACACGCGGGTCCTCGTAGCGACTCAAGACCGTGACGATCTCGTCGAAGCATGGCACGCCTATGAAGCATTTATGGGTGAACATGACGCGCCGAGCACACTCCACGGTGTCACAGTCCTAGGCTATCCCAATCAAAAAGTGGAAATTGAGGTTGTTGTTGCGATAAAGTAGTTTTATTTAGCCAGTATCTCGTCACAATCTTGCCACAATCTAGCCACAAACTTACTTGTGAAAAGTCTTCAGGCGCTGTGCCTGAGGATTTTTTTTGATAATTTATACGATAAACGCATAAAGCAGCGACTGTAATATTCTGTCATTCTTACCGCAAATTACGCTGTAATCAACTGGTAAAAATGTTATAATGATATTAGTGTGAAAACGTGCTTCGCCTTCCAATGACTCGGTTTACATAAAACAAATGAAATTAGAAATATGAGTGGAAAAATCAAGGCTTTAAAGGAAAAAACAGGTTTGGATATCTTTGAAGCGGAAGGATTAAACTGCAATGAAGTAATGGCGTATGAGCTTGTTGCAATGAGTGTGCATCAACTGGATGCAATTGGAATGTACCGTGTTCCCGGTGAAAAAAGTCATTTATTTGTGGCATTAATTTATAAAAAATAGGTTAAAGGATTGAACCGTCTGTCTAACTATTATCTTAACTGATAGAATTTTAGCACACAATACAATTACCAATAAATGTAAAATATGATATACTGACTTCAAATCAGTTTACAAAATTTGGAGGTCAGTATGGAAATTATTCATGTGGATGATGTTTTACGCGTTAAGTTGGCTTATGATGAAGTTCTGATTAATGGGCTTAAGAAAATTGGTGGCGGTAGATGGCAACCAGAGACTAGGGTTTGGGAGTTTCCCGTAGAGAAGTTTACGGCACTTGTGATGTTCAAGCAGGAGTATGCAGAACGAATTTCCTATGCGACGCATCGAAAGTATTCTAATGCTAAAGCTTTGCAATACAACCCAAAGGAGAAAGAAGCGCAGCTTCCTAAAAATGTGCCTTACTACAAAGCTGAGTTTGAGGAAGAGGTGGAATATCATGTGAAGCAGTTGTCTGAGCGTTTGGTGAGAAAGGGTTATAGTCCGAAGACCATCGATGGCTACTTGTCGCATTTGAGGCGGTTTTTATATCAAATGGAGCTGAGTTGTGAGGCGGAGCATGTGAACGCATACCTTCTTTTTTTACTTGAGGAAAAGGGGTGTAGTCATGCGTATGTGAATCAAGCCATCAATGCGATTAAGCATCATTTGAGGATTGTTGGGAGTTTCAATGAACAGGAGATCATGGGAATCCTACGTCCGAAAACGGAAAAAAAGCTGCCTAAGGTTCTAAGCAAGCAGGAGATTTCTTTGATTTTTCAAGCAACAGAGAATCTTAAGCATAAAACCGAGCTCATGATGGGGTACAGCTGTGGTATGCGTGTGAGTGAGGTGGCTGCGATTAAGCTTTCTGATATTGATTATGAGCGTCAGATGATTTTGATTGCACAGGGCAAGGGACGCAAGGATCGAATGGTGCCACTTTCGGGTAAGTTGGCACAGCAGCTTCGCTCTTACATAAATGTCTATCATCCGTATGAGTACCTATTTCTCAATCAAGAGGGAACCGGACCAATCTCAGAGAGGACACTTCAAGCTGTCTTTAATACCAGCTGTAAGAAGGCGGGCATCACGAAAATCGTCAGCTTCCACAGCCTTCGCCATTCGTTTGCTACGCACCTACTTGAGTCGGGTGTTGATTTGAGATATATCCAAGAGCTACTGGGGCATTCGCATTCAAAGACGACAGAAATTTACACACATGTTTCCAATAAATCGCTGATGGGGATTGTGAATCCGCTGGATCAGCTTGGGCTTTGATCTATAAACATTTGGAGGGGTTATGCATATTAGAAAAGCAACTGAAAATGATATAGACGCTATGGTAGCAATTATCGATGATTCTGATTTGGGATCGCTTTATTTCAAACATGATAAAGGGAAAATTGAGAGAATGATTCGAACAGAGTTGGCTCAAGTAAGCATCGTAATCGCTGAGGATCAAAATAAGAAATGCGTGGCAGTTTTAATCTATAAACTAGAGGGTGCATTTGGTATTCATCCCTATATACACATTTTGGCTGTCGCTACTGACAGCCGTGGAAAAGGCTATGGCAAACGGCTCATGAAATATTTGGAAGAGGAAATTGTCCCAGACTATCGAAAGATAATGCTGTTGGTAGGGACGTGGAATACGAGAGCTAAGCAACTATATGAGAGGCTGGGTTATGTTAGTCTATGTGAAATTAAGGGATTTTATACGGAAGGTATGACGGAAGTTTTGATGGTTAAGGAAGGTAAAGGGAAAAGAGATTAGGGCGTTGAAAACTGAAAAAGGAAGAGGAAGAGGAAATAAAAAATGAGAAATGAGAAATAAAAAATGAGAAATGAATAAGGAATAAGGAATAAGGAATAAGGAATAAGGAATAAGGAATAAGGAATAAGGAATAAGGAATAAGGAATAGGGAATAAGGAATAGTAAAATTATATAGTAAATTTAGGAATAGTTTGTATTCTACTTTTGAGGTGATATTTATTTATGAAACGGTTTTATATAGCATCGACATTAAATAATAAAAAGAATGTGCAGATTGTAAGTGAAAGGCTGAAACAGGAAGGCTTGATTCATACTTATGATTGGACACAGAATAAACATTTAACATCCTTAGATCAATTAAGAGAAGTTGGTATGAAAGAGCTGGAAGCGGTTAAGAACTCTGATTTTGTTGTGGTACTTTTGCCAGCTGGTAAGGGGAGTCATGTTGAGTTGGGGATCGCAATTGGAAATGGCATTAAAACTTATTTGTACTCTGAAAATAATGAGTTAAATGAACTAGATAAGACGAGTACATTTTATCATTTAGAGGGTGTCATCCAATGTATTGGGACTTTAGATGAATTGATAGCGCTTTTGTTGAAGGATCAAAAGTGATAAACATAAAAGAAAAAGCGTAGAAGAAAAAGCGTAGAAGAAAAAGCGTAGAAGAAAAAGCTTAAATGATGAAGCATAAATGATGAAGCATAAATGATGAAGCATAAATGATGAAGCATAAATGATGAAGCTTAAAAAAAGATTCTTGATTGAAAAATCATAAAAAAAGAAGTCTAAATGAACAAGCATATTTAGAAATAATAATTGAGTTGAATGATTGATTTAATATAATAACTTACAGAAAGGATCTTTGACGATATGGATTATATATCAAATCTTAGAAAGTACATCGGTACACAACCTATAATCATGTGTGGTGCATGTGTGATACTCGTTAATGATAAGAATGAAATCCTATTGCATCATAGAACAGATCGTGATTGGTGGGGATTACCTGGTGGCGCAATGGAACTTAAGGAAAGTCTTGAGGATACTGCCCGTCGAGAAGTGTATGAAGAAATTAACTTAGTTTGTGGTGAACTTGAGCTTTTAAATGTCTATTCTGGACCAGAGCTATATTATCAGTATCCAGATGGTAATGAAGTCTATAATGTAACCGCTGCTTACATTTGTTCTGATTTCACAGGAGAGATCATAGTAGAAAAGACGGAAGGCAGAGCTGCAAGGTTTTTTGATGCAAATGAGTTGCCTAAGAACATAAGTCATACTATTAGGCCGATTTTGATGGATTATATCAAAAAACATGTATACTGAAATAGTAATTGTAATTGTTATGCAAATGCTTCAGACAATAGATCCTTTTCAAAATAAGAGTTATCATCCAAAGGAGCATAATTATGATAAATCAAATCAATACAGAACGATTGACTATCCGTAGCACAAAAAAAGTGGACGCTGACTTTTGCCTAGATATATGGCTAGATGAAGAAATGGGAAAGTACCTTTCAGATCCGCCACGTGATAAAGCTGGTGCCATCTACTCATCATGGAAAGAGAATGTCGAAATATATGATGGATGCCATTATATGGTGGCTATTTCAAAGGATACAGGCGCATATATTGGAACCTGTAGTTTAGTGCCAAGCGACGACAATAAAGTTTGGGATTTAGGGTATTGTATTCATAAGGATTTCTGGAAACAAGGATTTGCGTCAGAAATGATATCGAGTTTGATAGAGTTTTGCACGGTAAATGGTGGCGAAAAAATAACTGCATCAGTAGCCAAGGAAAACATCGGTTCAAATGCTGTTTTAAATAAGTTGGGATTTAGAGTTGAAAGGGAAGGCGTTTTTAACAAATCGGGAACTAGCATTTATTATGATGAATATGTGTATGGTTATGATTTAATGTCATCTAAATGAAAAAGTGAACTCTTATTTTAATTAAAGATTGGAATTGTATTATGATAAGTAACTACAATGAATATAAAAACTTCATTATTAAAGATGTATCACATAATGATCAGATAAAAATTCAAGAATTATGTAATTCTTGTGTTGATTATTTCTTGATTTCTCAAGGTAAACCTGCAACTGGCAATGAGGCACAAGAATTTTTAATGGTATTACCACCTAATAAAACTTTTGAAGACAAAATCAATTTAGGGATCTTTAATATAGCAGAAGATTTGGTTGGTTTTGTAGATCTTATAAGAAATTACCCTCAAAATGGCACTTGGTATATTGGACTTCTGTTGATAGATTCAAAAGCAAGACGAAATGGATTAGGTAAGTACATAATTCATGAAATAATCAAAATGGTCAAAAAAGATAGTGGTGAGAAAATAAAAATAGGTGTACTCATAGAAAATGAGAGTGCACTGAAGTTCTGGGAATCGATGGGATTTGTTACTACGGAGAAATCGGAGATTATTTTTGAAGGTGTAAATAGATCTATATACAAAATGGAATATCAAATTCTATAGTGTTTGGGTGTTAGTGATTTTTTTAATTATGAAGGGGTTATTGTATATAAAATCGAAGTGAGTGCATTATATACTCAGAATATAAATAACCCTGTAATACAGTCTTAGGTTTTCTTAACGTATGTATTATTTTTGTGTGTAGTACAGGGTTTGTATAGTTATCTGATATCCGAAATTTGACTTATGAATCAAATGAGACATTGTATTAATACTAATATTGTTAAGTCAGTTAGCTAATTGAAGTAAAATAAAGAAATAAGTGATGGTGCATATCGAAGGATTTTATTCAACTTATAAGAGGCGAAGGGTCAAAATGTTCAATCGAAAAAGACAAACTCGCTGACGCTCGAGAAAAGATAAGCTCGCTGACGCTCGTGAAGGGACAAGCTCGCTGACGCTCGAGAAAAGATAAGCTCGCTGACGCTCGTGAAGGGACAAGCTCGCTGACGCTTGAGAAAAGATAAGCTCGCTGACGCTCGTGAAGGGACAAGCTCGCTGACGCTCGGAAGAGACAAACTCGCTGACGCTCGAAAGAGACAACTCGCTTGCGCTCGAAAGACACAACTCGCTGACGCTCGAATAAGCGACAAGGATTTTATATTATTGATAAAAGCAATTGTTAAGTTATATTGTAAGAAAAGTAGAATGTTCCGCTTTGATAGTTGAAGAACAAAATCGCTAACGCTCAAAACGGACATCAGATAACACACAGTCCTCGCAACTTACGCTACGAGGGACTGCAAGAACGTTATAAGAAAGTGTGGGTTGAGTTACATAGAGTGAAGCGGTACTTGGCTCATTAAAGTAAGATGATTTTAAATTAAGCTAGTGGTAAAAAGCGAAAAGAAATAAGTTCAAAAGATAATAGAAGATCAAAAGATCAAAAGAACAGGGTTATTTTATTGCGATCTAAGTTTAGGATGCAATGGTTAGTTATTGGGAGAGGTTTCATTTCCAAAATTCAATTGGAGAAGCAAACACCTTCTTATAACACACAGTCCTCGCAACTAAGGCTGCGAGGACTGTAAGAACGTTAGCTGAAAGCGACGTGCAAATTAAAAAATTGAATAAATTAGGAGAATGTATATGAATATGAAATTCGAAGAATTTATTAAAAATAATAAGAGATTAGTGATTTTTATTCCATTTTTTATTGTTTACATATTTGTAATTGAGTTGATATTT